>Ga0302230_10000164_pt1 | contig 66439 bp, 50 predicted proteins | sample II_Palsa_N2_1_FD_193523 | JGI IMG/M metagenome (GOLD analysis project Ga0302230, IMG submission 193523) | Peat permafrost microbial communities from Stordalen Mire near Abisko, Sweden - II_Palsa_N2_1 | ecosystem: Environmental > Terrestrial > Soil > Palsa > Peat permafrost | place: Sweden... | reverse complement strand
GTGATGCGGGAAAAACCCGGAGAGATGCCCGAGTGGCCGAAGGGGCTCCCCTGCTAAGGGAGTATAGGGTCAAAAGCCTTATCGAGGGTTCGAATCCCTCTCTCTCCGCCAGATACGCAACTAAGCCTCTGAATTCAGGGGCTTTTTTGTGGAAAATAGTTTTCTACCCATAATTTTACCCATGGACTGCATGGTGCTTGCCTGAAGACTTTTGCGGATTGGTGCAGCGGATCAATTTCGATTGTCACGGCATATGAACGGTTGATCCACGTCGGTCTCTGCCTTTCACAGGTTTCCCGGTTGACGTCAGGCCTGCAAGGGCTGAGATCGGCCAATGTCGGACGCTCAAGATCTAAACCCACCTAGTTTCGTTGCTCGATAAGATCGTATTCGCGGCTCAAAGTCACACAGCGTTACGTTGTCTTTTTTCAGCGCTAGCCCAAATCAGGGAATCAAGCTCTGCCAGGCTCTTGGCTGGGTAATCCGGGTTTGCTTTTAGAGCCATAAGGAGCTTCTTGGACAAGTCGATATACCGCGCGCCTTCACTAGCTCCCCGCGGTGCGGAAAAGTGGTTTTCCGATAGGAAATCTCTCACTGGATCGTTAAGCACCGGGTACTCATTTGGAAAGCGCAAACACAGCATTTCGGAGAGGAACGCCTTTCGCGCGGTGTTACCGGAAGCATGCAGGTGATCTAGCTGTACCCGAACCACATCGTCACATTCGTGCTTGTTGGTTTCCGCGATGATCACGAATGCTGCAGCAAGCTCGTTGAAGTTCGCGCTCTTGCCCAGCCGCTCCCAGCCCTTTCCCTGCAGCCGGTTGCCAATATCCCAACTCCAGTACTTCGGCAGTTCATCAAAAAACTCCTGGCTACTGATGGATCCCGCCGCACACTTTCTGAAGAACCTCATCAGGCGCGGACGCACTCGCGTATAGGCATCAAGCTGCTTTCGCCGTTCGTGTAGCAGGCGCGCCGTGCCGCGTGGTTTCGGCAGTTTGAACACTACAATCGGCGACTCGGGCCGAGGCGGCTTGTGCTTCCCCTTCGTTACTATGGGATGCGACGGCGCTTCAATGTACTGGGCTAGCCAATCCTCTGACACAGGAACGGAGCGCTCTGCGATCCACTCCACCCAAAACCTAGCTGCGAGGAACTCTTCTTCGGAGATTGCGGAGAAGACGTTGGCCTCCACGTTTCGTTCAAAGGCCGCGCGGGTCAAATTTGAAGACCCCATAAGCATGAAGCTCTCGCCCTTGGTGTTGCGCCAGAAGACTGCCTTGGGGTGAAAGCCAGCAATCTGGTCTGCAACAAGAAAGTCGGACTTCCGACTTGGAGGTAGCCACTTGAGCACACGCTTACAAGCCTCTTTTCGAGTGATCCCGAAGTCCTTGCCAACTATTAAGCGAAATCGTCTGCAATCTGCTTGCAGCTCCAGACCGGGATCCCACTCAGTGAGATGCGGAAACAATGTAGAGCTCGACCGCCTCCTGTAAAGCACGCCGATAATGATCGCTCAGCGCGCTCGGTTTATCGTGCTTGTGCAAAATAATTTCTGTCACCGAAATCCCCAGCCGAAATGAGACGCTCGAAGAATAGTCGCATTCCTCGGAAGTGCAGATCAGAGTGCCTTCTCAGCGGCCGCTATGGCTCGGACAGCGATCATCGGGTTATGTGTCAGCTCGCGATCCATCGTGATAGCGTACAGCCCGTTGCTGAACGATCCGGCACAAACCCAACACGCCGAAGCTGAGCTCAATGGAAAACCAAAGCGGTAATGCAGATCCAAGCCTATTGATGCTTCGACAGTGTCTAATCAGCACGTTTTCGGAGATTCGGAATATCTATGTGGAAAGCTATTCTGCTGAGACCTTCACCGAAGACCAAAAGATGATAGACGCATTGCTTGAAACTCGAGAGATAAGTCCGAGCTTGCTAAGGGTGATGTACGGTATGACTCCAGCACAGCTCGGCCGGCTTGACGAGACTATGGAGCAGGCGGTGTTTGGCTTGCTAACTCCGGACCAACTCTGTCGACTCGATGAGGTGATGGGGCAGCGACAGCTTCGAGGTCTAAGTTCCGCACAGCGTCACCAGCTTGATGAAATAATAAAGTACAAAGTATTTCACGGACTAAGCAGCGAAAAGCTTCGTCGAATTGATGAAGTCATGGCACAGCTTGGGTTTGCTGGGCTAAGTCAGAAGCAGATTTGGCAACTCGATGAAGTGGTTGGTCCTAAATACCGCGACTCCCCAACTACTAAAGAGCGCCGCCGTCCTCCAGATGTGATCATGTCGCTCCGCCTCGCAATCGCCTATTGGCGGGAAGCAGGCAAGGAGTGCGAGCGGACGAAATATGGAGCCGCTTGGTCCTCGTTGGTTCAGGCAAATTATTTTCTGGGTATGGCGAGCGGCCCCAAGTCCGCGGCCGATGTTGGCAGCAAGGGCTCCGAAGGGAAAGACAAGCTATTTGCACCACTCATGGACTACGCAGCCGCCCTGATTCGGGACGAACAAAACTGGCCGTCTGGCGGTTTTGCAAACCGTACCAGCGCTATGGGCAGCGGTTCCGACGTAGTGTCCATCCTATCTAGGGTAAATGCCGAATACGAGAGGCTATCCAGAGAGTGGCAAGGTAAGGATCCCAGCGGTGAGCGAAAAGGAAAGGGGCTTTCCGGGAGGCCGCTTGAAAACGTCGACTGCACTCAGCTGCTTGAAAGTTGGGACCGAAAGGGTGGAGTAATAAAGGAAGCCTTTGACCTAGCGATAAGGTCACGCAGACCGCGCTAGCTTCAACCCGCCAAGCGGATCAGTCTTCGAGACATGTATTCTGCTGGTACCAGCCAACAACTATGGTGCCAGATCCACCACCTACGTTGCTCACAATGCGACTGCCTTCAGTGTTTCAAACTCGTCACGGGCTACTCTGAATTCTTCAGTACACTGATCCCTTGGAACGCTGGCCAATACCGAGCCCTATACCTAGTTGAATGCGCCCGTGATCCGCGGCACAGCCGTGATGCGAATGTCTACATCTTCAACGATAGTGGCTGCCCGTATCAAGCGAGACTCCAACGATCGTGAACAAGGCGGCACAAGGTACGCCATCGCGTCGGGCCTCAAATCCGCGGTGATCAGTCTTCATCGGCCAAATTTCCGGCGATTGTCCCCGATCAAAGTTTCAAGGCATCGCGGACGACTTGCGTGAGCCAGTAGTTTAACCCGCCGTCCTTTTCAGGTTTAGGAAATTTTCCGGAGTCCATTCGAGTGTACAGCGTCGAGTGACTCCAGCGACTCAGGGCAAGTACGTCACGAGTCAGAAGGCGACCTGGCTTAGAGAGATCTATTGCATGTGGATCGAGCTTCATGTTGCTGCGACTTTGAGGTTCGGGTTTCAGGCTTTCAAGGGGTGACTTCATCATCTCGTTTCCACGTGGTTGAATCGGCCCACTCGTCGCTGGAGGGGAATTTCGGGTGCCACAGGAGCTTCAAGCGGTTTTCTTGGGAGTTGCAGTCATCGCGATCCTCCCTCGTCGCAGGCCAGACAATAAGCGAAGCGAGTGCGGAAAATAATTCGTTTGCCGGCAAACATACCTCGCCCGCGAAGAGCGATTCGTCGCCCGTGATCGCCTCCAGGCAGGGGGGCCGCTGCAGAGACAGTCTGCACCAGATTCCTTGAGGCCTAAGGCCAAAAAGCCTGGACTATCAAAACAGCGTTCTGCGTTGTGGAAGGGTCACGCAGGAGCTAGCCCGCCTTCACTGCCAAGGATTCGAGCTTTGTAAATGCTTCGAATGCAGCGAGAGAGGGACAGCCAGCAAAGTTCGGAAATGTGTCGGTGTGCTAGACAGCCAGCTAGATCATCAGCTCCTTATCGGCGTACCGCTCGCGCATCACGCGACCTCAATGAGTTCGACCCCGGACCAAGCAGACATCTCATCGTCCGAACCTCGTGCTACACCTGCTACGCCTGCTACGTGTAGCAGGCGTAGCAGGTGTAGCAGACCTCTAGATTGTCTAGCCAACGCAAGAAAGTCTCTCCCGTCTGGTGTCAGTGCCTAGACGGGCAACGAGTTCCTAGACCTTGACACCAGGCGAGCGACGAGCCCCGTAAAGCTCCGTTGCGGAAACGAAGATCCATCGGATACGACCGAGGGGCTGGATGGCCATCTTGAGCGCATCCCATATCGCTACCTCTACCGAATTTGCGCTGGGTTCCCATTGATCGGAAAACTAGCTTCGGTGAACTCATTCGGTTCACAAGCGGCCAGAAAACTGAACCTACCATTTGGCGGCATTGGTGACGGCGACGTTCTAGGTAAATGGACTATGAATGTCCAGCGGCGTTCAAGGAGATGCAGCCACATCCGGTAGCGTCCAATATGTCTACGCACGCACATGGAAATGCGTGTCAGCGGAGTAGATATTGCCGCAATGCAATGAAAGAATGATCGTGCCTGGCGGGGCGAAAAGCTCTGCGCCATTGGCCCAAGTACGATTATTGTTGACGGATCCGAAGCCAGTTGTGGACTTCTGAAACGTCCAATACTCCGATTTCCTTAAATTATTTATTTCACTGGTGCAGAAGATGCAGACGGCATGGCAAATCGAGGATTTTCCATTTTCGGCGTTGCCATCATTCATCCAAGCCGCGGTATCTGATATCGGAGCGAAGACTAAGTCACCACTCGGATTGGTGGCATCCGTTGCCCTAGGCTCCGTTGCACTCGCAGCTCAAGGGGCAATTGATGTCGTAAGGCCCGACAGCGATCCGTCGCCGGTTGGTCTGTATATAGACGTCTTGGCAACCTCCGGCGAAGGTAAAACAAAGCCTTTTGATATGGCTTTTGCTGGGCACAAGCAGTTTGAGGATTGGGTTGCGGAGCATGCGCTTCAACAAGCGGCCGATTTCGACGTGGACACTGCGGAATGGAAAGAGGAGCTCACAGGCATCCGCGCGGATTTGGCACGGGCAAGAAAAAAGGGACAGTTGACCGAATCTGTGCGCTCAGCTCTCCGGACTCACCTACAAAAAAGGCCAGTTCTGCCATTGACGCCAAAAATCATTTTTTCCGACACGACGCCAGAGGCCATCGCCTCCGCCGTGACGGGCAAATGGCCGTCAGTCGGCTTGATCGCAGGCGAAGGGGACGGGCTGCTCAATGGCCGGGCCTTCCAAGACATGACGCTGTTGACGCAGACTTGGGGTGGAGAGCGCCTTTATATCGACCGAGTCGACCGGACAGTCCGGCCGATCTCCGATCCACGCATGACGATAGTTGCGCTTATCCAACCTCATCTTTTCTTCAAAAAATTTATGGGCCGCAAGGGTGACGAGGCGCATGAGCTGGGACTGTTTGCCCGAACCCTCATTACCTACCCCCGATCCAACAAGGGCTATCGCTTCCGGGAATACCAGGGCCGCGCCGTGGCTGCAAATGGCCTTAACGCGTTTAGCGCACGCATCTTCGAGGTGCTGCAGCGCACCTGGGACCCAGTGCATGGGCCAAACTTCAAACGCCAGAGCGTTACCTTCAGTGAGGAGGCCGCCATCTACTGGGTTGCCCTGTGCAACCGCATAGAGGCACAAATGGCCCCGATGGGCTGGTTTTGCAACATGAGTGCCTATGCCTCAAAAATGGGCGACAACGTGGCGCGCATTGCTGCGCTATTTGCATTCTTCTGCGACAACAGGATGGAAATTTCGCTTGGCGACGTGAAGCGTGCGGAAGCGATCGTTAACTTTTACACCGCCGAGCATATTCGCCTGTTCTTTCCGCCTCCCCAGATGCGCGCAGAACAAGCCGATGCCTACGCCTTGGAGGCGTGGCTGATCAAGCAAATCCAAGTAAAGGCTACTTTGTGCTTCAATCAACGATGGGTCCGACAAAGCGTTACACCACTGTCCCTGCGCAGCAACGCGTGCCTGCTGCCCGCGCTTTACTGGCTAGTTACTGAGCGCAAGGTGTTGCTGAAACAGGAAGATGGAGCGCAGGTGATCGAGTGCAACCCAGATTTTTACCTACGTTATTTAGTCTAACGGGCTAACTAAATACTGAAGTGCACTACATCCAGCGATAGTGGGCGGAGAGCCGCGCGCTGGTCTCTTCGCGTCTCGGACAGAAGTTCCGGAGGAAACCGGGAGCCGACGATCAAAGCTGAAAGGATCGAAAGTTCGGAAACTGATCGAGGTGCCCATAGGACGGCAGGAGATGGTGTATGAAAAATGCTCAATTGCAAAAGCATCGACGCCTCGGGCAAAAAAAGAGAGGGGGACATGGAGCGTGCGCACACCGATGAAGTTGATCAGTAGTACCGATCGATCATGATCAGCGCGCAGGCATCCTGATCAGCGCGAGGGAACCGGCTGGGATCACCAAAAGCGGACGCATTACCTTGAGCTGAGCCCAGCTCCCGCTAGCCTTGCTACGACGTCTGGTCGTCGAACGCGGACGGTTCAGTAGTTGGACTTGTGCAATTCGTTTCCTACGCCCGGATAAGTACAGATCGCCCCATTAGCGGTCACATTCACCACCGCAGTCGTGTGCCAGTACTGAGTAGACCGACTGCTGTTGCCGGAATCGGTCTGGCGCAGGATAACCAAGAGCAACAAGTTGGCCTGCTTTGCCGCCAGGTATCGGCGAACGAAATCGGTACTACACAGCAGTCTGGCACCGGCGCTTCGTCCGCCATCGCGTCGATCGGCGACCTGGCACCAAACCTGCGCTTGGACGACACTCACGCCTGCCGCATCGACCCAAGTTCGACCGAACGGATCGCTAGGCGTGAGCTGCCCGAAGCGAATCGCATCTCTCGACAGCCTTGCCCGATGCGCGGTGCCCGTGACACCCAGAACATCCGCTCCGTCGATCCCAGACGATTCTTGAGGCTGGACAATCCACGGCCGATACGGTTCATGCGAGCTCCCATAGCGGCCTTCAGCCTCGTCGTCACTTTCCACGTGCGGCAAAAATGCCTGAAATGGCTCCAATTTCGCCAGGCGCGCGGCGACCATGTCCGCTGCCTGGGCCGACACCAGCGCCGATTGGACGTGCACCCCGAGGCCATCCACCGAACTCCAGTCGCCGTCGACGACCAGCCATTCCCCTAGCGCCTCGCCAATGCCCAGCACCGCCCGCAACTTGCCCAAGTCGGTCGTCAAACCAACTCCCTCTGGCCCGATCTCGCGCAGGTTGATTCGCGTCTCCAAAGGCCGCCAATCGGTGCCGTCGGCAAGCCACAGACCGCCCTCGCCCGTCAGCGTCCGGCGATGCAGCCACGCCTCGAAGGGCTGGTCTTCGTCATACGGCGTCCGCGCGATCGGGTGCGCAGCCAGGTATTGTCCGGCCACGGCAAGGAAGCCATGCCAACACAGTTGCTCACCATAGGTGTGGTACTCGTCGGTAATCTCGCCGCGTCCTTGTCGCTGGTTTGGCGCGCGCCCGGCCGAGTCGTACATGTGGGTGATCTGTGCATCGTGCGCGCGCACCCAGTGATTAATGCCGTCGCGGGTCTGCCACTTGGGCTGACCGAACAGCCGACTCAGATTGGACACGTCGTACTTGTCGAAGTCGTACTCCAAGTGAAGTTCCTTGGCTGGGACCGGCGCGCCGAGAGGTCGCGATTCCGCAAGCGACGCTTGCGGGTAGTCGCGAGACGTGATCGGAGCGAACAACGAACAGTTCACCTCCCGCAAGGCCTTCGATTCGGTCAGCCTCAAGCTCAAGATCCCTAGACGCTCGCACGCCACGAGCGCGGCCTTGGCGAAGTGTTGTCGAAGAACGTGCGGGCCATCCCGGCCCAGGGCGATACGCAACAGCCATTTTGAATGGCGTGCAATAACCGCGGGCTCGTCCAGTGCGATGCGCGCCATGGCGATCAACAGCCACAGTTGGGCGTGCAGATAGAAGAAAGGCAGTTCCTTGGCGTTGAATGGCCCAGCATCCGTCGTGTCGAAGCGACTGGCCACTGCATCGAGTACGTCGTGTCGCCCCAACCGTACCGCCGTTCTGAGGCTATGGGCAGCCATCCAGCGACGTTTGGCCTTCGGCGACCCCAGTCCGAACCAGATCAGTCCGGCGGCCACTTCCACCGAGTCTTCCTGCGGATACAGGCCCTCTTCCCAAGCGCCTTCCGTCACTAGCGGGGCCAATTTCGCCGCCCCGCCGCGCAGCAGCCGATGAAGCGCCTTCTGGCCTGCACCCGGCTCGGCCTTCGAATTGAAGCACGCGGCGAAGGCCAGCCAAACCGATGCCGGCACTTCCGTGTTCGGTCGGGAAAATTCCCTGAGAAGTTCCATCGTCAGCGCGTGTCGATCTGTGCCGGTTAGTTCTGCTAGTTCCTTGAGGTGCCAGCCGGACAGGCTGCCGGAGGAGACAAACTCCCCTGCATTGGCTCGGATGACCAGCTCAGCGCTGGCCTTGAGCGCTTTGGGCACGGCGTTCGATACCCCAGACCAGCTGGCCTTGCACTGACCAAGTTCGTGGAGCTTGTCGTAAAGGTCGAGGAATTCTTGCCGAGCGATTATTTCGATGTAGCGCGCCCATCCTGCAAGCGGAACCCGCGCCCGTAAGACGTCCAGAACATCGCGCTCCAGACGCCGCCACTGCACCGCGCCAGCGAAGTCCGCAAGCACTTGGGCAACCGCGGCCTCGTCCTGTGGATCAATCGCTTCGGCTCGCGCTTTGGCGGCAGCCACGTGAGCGTCCTCTTCCGCCTGCCTTTCCTCCCGGCCCGATACGGGCGTAGAAACGCGCCAGTTATTCAGGTCGTTGTACTCGTGCGTCGTGGACTCAATGGCTTCGGCTGCCAAGATAAGCCGCGGATAGGCCTCACACGTGTCGCCCAAGAATCGCTTTGCAAGGCGCGCGAGAGCCAAAGGCGCCTTCACCCCAGTTGACGATGGATTGTTCTGTTCGTACTGGCGAATCAATTCGTGCACGATCGCTGGCGAAGGCGCGGGAGACAGCATCTCCAAGGTTTCGATCAGGTGCTCTGTGCCACAGATGTACAGTTCTGCAGATTCACACACGCGCAACATGGTCAGCGCGATTTCCGGTTCGATCTTTCCTGCATCAAGCAGAGCCTTGATGTAGGGCAACAGGGTGTAATCCAGTGAAATCCTCTCTCGATCTTCCCAACGACAAAGTCGCGCCAGACCCTTGACGCCCGCCGCCCGCGCAAGCGCCGTACCGTATCCGGCCCAGTTGAACTTGTATTCTTCGCCCAGGTTCAGGTCACAGATGTTGGACAGCGTGTGACTGTCCTCATCGGCGAGCGCGCTGCCGCGTAGCGAGCTGGCAAAGTGCATCAATTCGTTGACGAACTCCCAGTCGCCCGAACCGATCGCGTCCATCTGTTCGAGGCCGCTTCGGAAGTAGTCCACCGCTTCGTCTTTGCTCGCGGGCGAGATCGCCCTCGACAGCCTCGCGTACAACGACGCCCTTTGAGTCACCTCATCCTCGCGCTCAATGGCGTCGCGCACCCTCAGGGACGCCGTTGCCGCAAGAACGTGGCAGCGAGTCCGGCCCGCCAGGATGCCAATGATCTCGATGACGTTGGACGGCGGCGCCACGCCGGGACCGCTTACCCGCTCGACGAATTCGCCCACCTCCACAAGATCCATATCGGGGCTGGCACCCAATACCAGGGTTATCAGGCGCTCGCCGACCACATCGTGTTGGCGCTGGGCTGCGGCACCTCCCGAGTGGTAGTCGTTCTTGCACCGAAGCTCGCTCCACACGGCAACTAATGGGGCCAATCGCCCCTTGCTCCGGCCGCTTGCGTCAATGGCTTGCGCGAAGGCCGTTGCAACTCGCTCCCAAGCGCTCAGGCGGCTGTCAATGAATCGCTCCGCTGAACTTTTCGTCTCATAGCTCAGACGCCGAGTCGCTTCGGGCTCGCTGATCGCCTTCTGGTAGCTGTCCTGCAGTGCCTTCTTCAGAGCGTCTCGGAAATCCTTACCCTTCAACGCGCCCGGAAGAGTGGCGGCAATTTCGACCAATTCCTTGGGAAGAAAGTGCTTTTCCTCCGGGACCAAACCCTGAGCCAGGCAGCCCAAGACTTGCATGGCGATATAGGGGTAGACATCCCCCGTCCAGTATTCGTCCATGAAAGTGTGAAGCGCCGGGATCGGCAGCTTGGCGGCCACTGCGACCTTGGCGGACTCCTCGCGCATGCCCAGCACCATCGCGACCGTTGCGGCCCGCAGCATGCCGCGAATAATCGGACGCTCATGGGGGCGATAGTGTCGCTCGCCGTAGCTGGCTTTGTGACAGTTCTTCGCCAGCGCAGCGATGAGCTCTCGCTGCAACGGCGCGTCGCCGTCAGCCTGTGCGATGGCGGCCGCGAGTATTCCTGGTTTCATGGCCTTTGAGGTCATGAACTGTCGCACCGCGGCGGCGGCGATCAACCCGTTTGCCTGAGCGGCCCTGATGAAGGCCAACAGGTGTGCGGCGACTTCGTACCCAAACCAGTCATACCAGCTCGCCATTTCGTGGGCGGCGGATTCACCCTCTCCCCGCGCCAGCAGGCACAGCGGCAGGGACGCCATGTCCAAGGCAGTCGGTCCATGCTTGCGGGCACGGTCTTCATCATCTTGGTCGAAATGGTGGCGCTGCCACTCGTAAACACGTTGCGCGTGGCGGTGTGCGTCAGCCAGGTCTCCGGCGAGGACATGCGCAATCGCCAGCCGTGCGTGGCGCGCCCCCGGCCAGTCGGTCCGCGCCTCGAAGAGACGTCTTAGCGAATCCACATCGCCCGCGTTGACCGTCAGATCCGGGTGGTCCAGTAGATACTGGGTGCCCCGTTGGTTGACGGCGGTGATGGTTGACAGTTCAACCAGCAATCGAACCAGGTGCTCGGTCTCATTGCTTTGCGTCGCGTAAGCCACCGCGGCGCGAATTCTGGCCTGACGAATGGCCTGTTTGCCGGCGGCACTGGTGAGCGTCGCCGGGAGTCTGTCGTCGAACGCCAGGTTGAACAACTGCTCTCCATCGCCCAACTGTTGTAGCAGCTCAGGAAGCGTGGTGGCGGCATAAAGCGACTTTGCCTGCATGCCATTGAGGTTGCGGGCCAACGTGCGCAGTGTTTCCTTGTCTGCGGCGTAGGTCTCGCGAATCAGCGTTTCAGTCGGCTCATCGCGAAACATCAATCCGTGCTTGGTTTGTTCCAGCAAGGGCGCCAAATCGGCGGCAAAGCTGTTCACCGCCCCTTCCGACAATCCGTTGACTTCGGAGAACTCTCGAATGGGAACCGGCGGTGGTAGCGTAGCCAGGCCGGCCAGGAACGACCTGACCTCCGAATCCTGATAGCCCTGTCGCCGCGCCTCCCCCAAGGCATCGTCGATTCGCTTGCGAAGCAAGTCGTCGAGCTCGATGACCTTCTCAAACTCGGTCGGTGCCAAGAGCCCCGGATCGTCCTTCGCCAGGTGCTCGAGCACGCGCGCATTGCCTCGGGACCGTGATTGCGCGACCTGCAACTTGGCCTCGGTTAGCTCGTCCACACGGGGGCGCAGATAGCCTCGGGTCTCGTCCAAGGTAAAGGGACGTAGCTCAACCTCCTCGCATGGAATTGCCCCGGTGGCCTTTTCTCGCCGATGAGTGCGCGAACTGACGACGATCTGAACGCCAGGGAGGGATCCCGCGATACCGATCTGTTCCACCAGCAGTTTGGGAAACGAGGTCTCGCCACGGAACGCCGCGTGCTCGCTCGAGTTGTCGATGGCATCGATGAGGAGCACGAGCTGACGATCCGGGTTCGCCCTGCGTCCGGTCTCGGCGGCCTGAGCGAGCCGGGAACAAAAGATCCGAATCAACTCGTCGTCGCGACTGGGGCCGGGCAACAGCGGATCGCACAATCCTTGGCAGGCAAGCAGATTGGCGATGTGAATGAGCCCTCGCTGCGGCAAGTGTCGAGCGTCACTCGGTGCTCGGTACTGACCACTTCCGAAGCAATCAAACAGCACCACTTCATGATCTGCCGCCAGTCGGCTCGCCAAAGAGCGCATGAACACGGTCTTCCCCACCCCGGCGTCGGCATGGACGATCAGTGGGCGGGTCAACCCAGGAACGCGTTTGGCGACGTCGGCAAGCTGCAAACGCTCGACGATCTCCTCGACCTTCGGAAAGCTCGCCGGGCACGGCAGCAGGTCGTCTTCGTGCGCGACTTCCAGCGCCGTCAGGATGTCAGCCCGCGTAATGACATTACGGCCCTGGGCGATCAAGCTCGCCTTGGTGCGGGCGAGGTTGCATAGCAAGTTCAACCGCAGGCGTGCCAACGAGTCGCGAGCCGGAGACCAATCTGCGACGGCAAGCGCCAGCTGCTGCTTATGCGTGGTCAGGTCACCGGAGACGCCGGTGATCTGAAGGCGAGAGACGAACTCGGCCAGATCCTTGCCCCGCAGCTTGCACGCCACCTGCAGCTGCTGGGCTTGTGCATTGACCACGCCGCGCGTGGGCAGTCCCTTACCCACAGCCTGTATCGCCTGAGTGAGTTCGGGCAGGATCGGGCGATTGGTGACGAGCTCGAAACGCAAACGGCCTCTTGTCTTGGCGGTGCCATGGTCACGCTTGTGCGCGCGATAGGTCTTGGCGAATTTCGCAATGGTGTACTTGGCATCTGTAGCTCGGAAAGGCTTGTTCTCCGACGCTTTCGAGTACTTGACCTGCACGACGACAACTCGAGTTGCACCCTTGAATGATGCGTGGCGGCCGTAATAGAGGACGGCATCCGCGATCTCCGTGGCTTCCTTGGTCGCCTTGTCGCCCGGCGAAAAGCCTTCGATCGCGATGCCGACGAAGGTGTCTCTGGGAAGCAACAAGCCCAGACTTTTGCGCGCTACCCACGCCTCGTGGAACTCATGTCCGTCCCGGGACGCTCGTACACTGTCGACGCGAATGTGAGATTTTGCCACCTAGCTTCAATCCAAAATGGTGTGTGCAGATACCGCACGGCGCACACTGCAGAACCTTATTTTTGCGAACAAAATTGGCGCGAATTCCTCGACCTGCCAGCATCCGGAATTTACCGGGTTACACGAGCTCGCGCACCTGCCTCCGAAATAGCCAGTCCCAAACGCTAGTCCGCTATCCGGCAAAATCGGCCGGGTAGACCCCCCGAATGAGTTCGGGCCAAGGATGTCCGCTTCGGGTGGTTTCCGCCGGTCGACGTGGACCTACAGCTGAGCATGCTGGTCGGCAGGTAGGTCATCGTCGATCGGTCGTCGGTATGTTCGATCTGGTGCAAGCATGGACCATGAACTCTTGCGGGCTTATGAGTCTTTGCCGCATGGAATAGGCCACTCTTTCAGTCCTATTTCTCCGAATGTAAATTTTTACATCTGATCACCCTATTGTATGCCGACGAGTTCACCCGGCGTCGGCGGGGTGTTAGTTGCCAAACATTAGCTCTTGCTCTTGCTCTTGCTCTGCTGTGCTCTTGCTAGACCAGATGGTCGGTGGGGATAGCCCGAGCTAGACCCACACCGCTCAATGAAGGCTCTTGCTCTGCTGTTGCTTTGGGGGAGGGGGGGGTTAAAGAGAGGGCAGGAGGGTGAGAGCACGAGAGAGGGAGGAGGGAGAGAAGAAGGGGAAGAGAAGCTCTAACTATGAGTGCTGGATACTAAGCTAGCGCTCGAGTAGCGACTGGGACAACACCCGAGCCCCTCGCAAGAGAGAAAGCGTGCGCGAGGCCACAGGCGAGCCGTGCGCTTTTTACAGACCGCCGTAGGCAAGGGCTGACAAGTAACCTTAGGCGCCAGCCGAAGAGCTGGCGACGACCGGTTTTATGCTGGCAAGCAAAAATCCGAAGGGATGGGGACATCTCACCCCAGTCAGCTAATCCACGCCGCAGGGGAAGTTCATGAGCAGAGAGCCAGACATCGAGCGTGCCTAGCCAGAAGTGATACTAGGCGATCACTCGATGAACTGTTTCGCTGGTCGCCTAAGACGCAAACAAGGGACCGTGTCGGGCCGATCTCTTTTGCTGACACGCCGAGCACTGGCAACGCATTGACCTAGCTTGCCAAGGTCGGCCTTTTTCATAGCGATGGCTGACCCACGACGTTGCTCAGGGCGTCTGAACAAAACACCGCGCACGTCAGGTGGTAATCCACTGCAGCCTGAGGATCAACGGCTTCCAACTGATCAGCCACCTGTTTGACAGTACCCTGAGGCTTCCCCGCTGAGTCATGGCACTGACAATCAAGGCCACACAAGGCGTCATAGATCGGAAAGCCATCTTGATTGATCCCGCTCACCGGGATATCCGAATCACCGCTTTCACGCTTCATGGCTGCCAAAACAGCCAACGGCTGAGTAGCCGACTTGCTCCACTGCGACGGCGGGTAAGGCGAAGGACGGCCAATGATGTTGCCTGCCTTGTCAGTACAGATCACATCGCACTTGTAGCCGTAACGACGGATGTCGACTTGACGAACATCCGTCATAGCGACCGATACCTGTTGCACGGTGCCCTGGTCGCCTAGTGTTCCATTGGAGCAACGGCCGTTGGCACAGGTAAGTGCATAGACCGGATAGCCTTCGTGGTTGATAGCGGTGACCGACAGCATAAGCTTGGAGCCGTGCTTGGCAGCTATCTGCCAGGCGACCTTGCTGTCGGTGGTTGCGAACGACAGGGGATGACCGTCCACGCCCGTGCCGTCGGCTTCGACAGCGGGTAGATCCATGTCCTGCGCTGAGTCAGCCGTTGCGGTGGTAGCAGCCGGCTGTTGAACGGTAGCGGATTGCACCGGCACGCTTACTGTGCCGGCCAGAGTAGCGGCGACCTGGGCCGACGCGTCTTGGTCGGTGGTCCCATTGGTAGCAGGGCTGTTGTCCACTGGGACCGTTACATCACCGGATGCCGAGTTGGAGTTGATACTCTGGTAGCCAAGGAAGGCAACGGTAACGCAAATGACGATGACACACAGGAGGATCAGTGTCCTAGTTTTCATTAAACTATTTTCCTTCAGTGAGTCATTGGGAATGGATCGAGCGGTAGGTAACTCCGCATGACCGCCTGGCGTCGAAGCGAACACCGCGATGAACAACATCCTTCTTCAGTCGGAGTCAGCTGACCATTTGCGAAAGTGCATCAACTGTATCCGTCGCCGAATTCACGGCGACGGATGTTTTCTTTCACAGAACGCCATTCGGATTTGCAGCTCGCCCATTAAACTCAAATTTGCGGTTCGTACTGGGAATAATTGTTCATTGAGTTTTGGACGATCAGCTGAATTGCAGTTCCGACAGAGTTGTAGCCGTATGCAATATCATCGGTGTGGCCATCTTTGTGAACCATCTCAGCGCCTGCGTAGACTAAGCTGGGTGTGTTGTCATCGGCTACTGTCCACTGAAACAACTCATCTCCTCTGACGACGGGGTTCAGACCAATCGCTTGAATCTGCGCGCCGACACTCTTTTCTAAGTTCCTGAAATAGTCCTCTTTGCCAGCCGTTTCTTTTGCAAGCTCGTCTTGGTCAGACTTGATGAGGGCAGACACATCAACAATCCGGTTCTGTATTCCTGCCGTGTCATTCTTGTCTTGCTGAATACTTGCAGCACTCTGAGCTATGCCTGACTGCAGCAGTCCGATACTTCTTTGTAGCTCGTAGATGGCACTTTGACTGGCTGATGTGATCCCGTTTTCGTCTCTCGTCAGTTCCGCTGACGGCGCGCCATTCTGGCCAGCCTTGGTGGATAGGGAGAGATGCTCACTCGCATCTCTGGCGATGGTCGATAGATCTGCGTCATTGAACGAGTCCGTTGGAAGGCTGGCGCTTATTCGATTTGTCGTGCTTATGATTGAGGTCACGTCCCCGGACTTCAGTGCCAACAATTCTTCGGACTGGTCTTGCAACTTGATCTTCTCAGCATCAACATTGGCTTGGGCATCGGGATTCACGATGCCTGCGTTGAGCTCGGTCAGTTTCTTTTGCTCGCCGTCAATCTTGGTTTGCAGGGATGTCATCCCAGCAATGTAATTGCCTTCGAGGCCCTGGATAGTTCCCTGCAAGGCGGCCAACTTCTTATCGTCAAGCGATTTGTAGTAGTCCGCCACACCGCTTAGTTCGCAGCGATACTCGACGATCAGTCGGCCCCTGCCATTTTTGACCGTATCCCACTTCGTAGATGTGCAGATTTTTCGATGGTCGAACGCTTGCCCGATCTTGTACGACGGATCGGCCGGGAGGATGGCGTTCTGGACGGCGGCTACTTTTCCTCCGGAGCAAGCGGCCAACGTCGAGGCGATGCCGAACAATAGTGCCTTCTGGCTGACCCTCAAGAGGATCACCCTTCCGGATGGGGGGCGACCGTGGTTATGCGCTGTCATGGATGGAATTCCTTTGCGTTAGTTTTAGCTTGGCCTTGCGATCCTTCGGTGATCACGATGTGGCACAGACGTACCCTTCGACTGGGTGGCGAGGCGGTATCCCTGCATAGCGGCTACCCGCACCGCCAGCCAGGTAAAGGAAGCGACCACAACCGTCAGTGCCGCCAACCCCAGCACACTGGTGCCGAGGTCAACGTTGTCGTTGAACCAACTGAACACCAGCCAGGAGACGAAGCCGCCGCCTATCCACAGCTATCTCGCGCGGCAGGATGATGCGAGGGCCGAAAGGACCCCGTTATGGGGTATTACGCACTCGGTGTGGCCGCCGCACGCGCCGCCAGCAGATGCTTGGCGTCGGCATAGATGAAGATCTTGCTGACGGAATAGAGCACTGTGGCAAGGATCAGCACCTGGTCGTCAGTGCTGATGGCGACGAACAAAACAACTGCTTGAACAAGCCAAGTGATGTACTTGGTGTAGGCGTTGCCGCGCATGATGCCGTCGGCAGTGTTGTTTACGAACTTCTTGTAGAGCGAACCTAGCTTGGTGCTGGCGAAAAGCTTGCGGCCCAGCAGGCCGGCAAACGTGTAGACACACAGAGCGATGTAAACCCATTCGATGACCGAACTAATGACGTTGTTGTCCATGTATTTCCCCTTGGTAAGGTTGACGGTTGGCTATGCCTGGTGAGGGCTCGTTCCAGCTATACGCAGCGAATGCATTCGCTCGTGATGATCCTTTACGTCTTTCCCCCTGATTGACCCGCGACCTGAGAGCTTCGAGCCGTCTCAATACGGTTTAAGAATACCTGTGTAGCAGGTATAAATCCTGAATTACCTATAACCAGTACTCAGGTATAGCTTCAGTGACCGTCCCATCCAGGTCCGGTCATGAAGCGAACATCCCTTTACAGTGAACGCCACGCGGTGCTGGTCGAATACCTGCGCGAGCTGAGAGTGCTTCGCCACCTCACTCAGGCGGAGGTGGCTGAAGCCATCGGAAGACCCCAGACCTACGTATCAGACGTTGAGAAGGGCAAGCGTGGCCTTGACTTGCTGCAAATACTCGATCTTTGCGACGCCTATGACGTGCCGTTTCCCGCGTTTTCAGCCGAGCTAGACGTGCGCTTGAAAAAGCTTGAGAAACCCTCCAAACGGGGACGCCACAAGGCGAGCAAGCCCTGAGCTGGCGCGAACCATGGGCTGACCAATGTTTGGGTGCCTCGCACAGATATGCGCCCGAGCGTCAGGCAGGTCACCCACTTCCTCTCAAGCGAGCAGTTTCAACGCTTCATCCCACGCCTTTTGCTTTAGCGCCGCGCCTTGGCCGAACCAGGCCGCGTCGAGGCGATGATCATCGCTGCGAGCGCGGCGATGGTGATCAACGAACTCCGTGACGCCGTTCACCAGACCCCACGCCGTCCCAGCCGCAGAGGTCAGATTCGAGCCTTTCCCTCTTCCTGCGAGGAGCTGCTGTACTGACTTGGCTGCGCGGTCATTGACGACTGCCATACCGCGCGCCGTGACGTTTGCAGCCGGGTAGGTCAGCACGCGCTGCAGGAAGGCCTCCGTGGTCTTCGCATTGACCCTGCGCTCAGACATCGCCTTCATCTCCATCATGAAGTCGTCCCATGACGCCACCGCTATACCGAGCTGGCGCTTGACCGCCTGGGCGTCGAACTGGCTGCGGTGTGGCACCTTCACGGCCCCTGTGCCCTTTGCAAGGGCGACGGCCAAGGTGTTGTTGCAAACCACCCGAACTGAAGTGAATTGCGCTGTGGTGGCCAAGGTGCCGTCGCAGGCCGTGGCTAGCAGCAGATAGCCGTTGACCTGGTCGCGGCCCTTGAGCGACACGGTCTGGCCGGTACGGGCGAGCGCCCAGAACTTTCGGCCCTCCTTCAGGACGCCAGCGGTCTCCAGTTCGAAGCCACCGATGTCTGTGAGGTCGCGATAGAACTCCAAAATCTCGGCCGGCTGCACTACCTGGTAGCGTTTGGACACGATTGCCAGCGGGGCCATGGTGTCAGAGCGGTACAAGACCTTTTGCTCAGGGAATGTGCGAATGGCATCGGCATCGCATGCGGCGAAACGCACGTCCGCCGCCTCAATGCGCCAGTTCATGCCGGCCTGCTCGGCCCAGACTTCGAGTGGCTGATCGCGGGCCAGCTGTTGACCCAAGGCGTGCCAGGGAACTTCGTTGACGTAGGCCATGGTTTGTACGAGATGCATGACAAAACTCCTTTTTGGACAGATGAACGCATAGAGCCCGGCCGAAACCGGGCTCTATGCGTGATGGAAGGAAAAGAGAGAGGTGATCTGACTCGATGTCTCGGTCAGCTCAAGAGCCTGCTTGGTGCGAAGTCTGCTACGTCAAGCGCGTAATTCGTGGGATGCAGACAACGTCTTCGACGGCCCTGTGAAGAGCCGACAGATCAATCGTCTCGACACTCAGGCCACGCGTTGGCGTTGCTAAGATTGCGGACCCGTATGAAATTGTGCCCTTCAGTTGGTCATCAAGAACATGCAAGACCCTGAAAGCTGCGGGAGGTGGCCCAGCATGTTGCGACCGGCAGAAGTCCACCCAAAGCGGACCATCGAAAGTGCACGCTGACCTGGTCGTTGCAATGAACACTGCGCATTGCCCTGCGAAGCTAAAGCCGCTGCAATTGCGAGGCCTGTTCTTTGCGCAGCGTGGTCAACCACCGCGATGGATCGGTCTACCCAAAGGGGGTAAAAGAGGTCGGTGACACTGCCACGGGCCTCCGATGGCATGGCCAATTCGCCAGACCCATCCTTTGCTACGACTATCCGGCTAGCATGTATCGTCATACATGCACGAGGCGACGATAAGTGATCAAAGGAATCCACGACCTCACCATGCATCAGTTCGCCAACGAGCTCGGCAGCGTGGCGTCACACTCCGCACCAATTGAGCAGGTCAACCACCTCAAAGGTCGTGTCGAACAGGTCAGCATCGTCCGACAGGCGATCTACACCAAAGGGCAGCACGTTTTCATTTTCGGGGAACGCGGCGTAGGCAAGACATCACTGGCGAAAACAGCCGGTCTTGCGACGATCGAGCACGAGAATTTCAAGCAATTCGGATGCAACTCGCAGTCGACCTTCGACTCCATTATCCGACCTGTGATCGAGACGTTCGCACCGAAGAAGCTGGCCGAAATCCAGAAGAAAAGCGGGCTCGGCTTAAACCATGTCTTCACGGCGAGCGCGAGCAAGCAGGAGACCTACTCCGCGCAAGCGCGTCTGGACGTGTCCTGGACAGCTGATGTTCTCGCATCGCTCGACAACGACCTAAAGAACACGATTCGAGTCGTCGTGATCGACGAGGTCGATAGGGTCCAATCGAAGGAGGCGCTGCGGGACCTAGCGGAACTCGTGAAACTCCTAGGAGACCGGGGCGCTCTGATCACATTCATCTTTACCGGGGTCGGTGCAGACCTCGACGAAATCCTAGGCGCGCATCAGTCCTCTTTTAGACAATTCGCGCAAGTGAAGCTCGAGCGCATCGCTTATCAAGCGGCGCTGGACATCATCGACGACGTGCTCGAACGGTTTGGATTGAAATGGGACCAAGAGCCGACCAGGTCGGCCCGGTTCCGCGTGGCCAGCATCGCCAATGGATTCCCCTATTACGTTCACCTAGTGATCGCGAAGCTGCTCTACGCCATCTATGACGACAAGTCGGCGGAAGAGCCGACACTCGACCACCTCCGGTCGGCGATCACGGCAGCCGTGGCGGGGGCCCAAGCGGAAATCCGCAAGCCATACGACCGGGCTATCCGAGGCCGCAACGACGCCTACAAACATGCGGTTTGGGCAGCAGCCGACTCATGGGATCTGGAGCGATCAACAAGTCACATCTACGGTTCCTATCAAGGTCTCTGCGACCGCCTGAACCTAACTCCAATTGATCAAACACGGTTCGTGCAGCGGCTCAACACCTTGAAGCGCGACTCCCATGGACCGCTCCTGACCAAGGCGTTTCGGTCGGGCCAATACAAGTTTTGTGAAAACATCATCCGAGGATACGTGCGGCTGTGCGCGTCCGCCGAAGGCATCGAACTCCAGGATCTAAGCCCGCAGGAGGCAACCCCCATCGCCCACGCGACCGTCCGGCACCAGCGCTACATCGACCCTCGATCTCTTGGTGGCCAGCCTTCAACGCTCCGGCGTGGGTAGCTTAATCCCGGTAATGGCGTCCTTGGAGAACAGCTGTAAAGAGGGCCGACGCAAGGCCGACCCCCCAAGACTTACTTCTTGCCGCCACCCTTCGGAGGCGGTGTCGGTGTCGGCTAGGACTCGTCTGGTTGTTGCCTCGTCCACCACCGGAATCGCAACCGTAGAAACCGGCAAAGGGTAGGGCTGCAGTTAGAATATGCATCACATAAGCCCTCTGCCGGCCATGCTGACGCACTCATCACCCACGACTATGTGGTCCAGAATGCGCACGCCGACCAGCCTCAATGCGTCGCGGAGTTCATGGGTGATCGCACGGTCGGCGGCACTGGGTTCTGCAACGCCGCTGGGGTGGTTGTGCGCGAGAGTGGCGGCGCTGGCATTGATGCGCAACGCGGCCCGCACGACTTCCCGGGGATAGATGTTGGCGCCATCTACGGTGCCGGTGAAGAGTTTTTGGCAGTCGATGATGCGATGCCGGTTATCCAGCCACAGGACGTGAAATTCTTCGTGTAACAGCGCACCTAGACGTATGCGCAGGAAGCTGGTGGCATCGGTCGGACTGTGGAGGCTGCCCTGACGTTCAAGCCTTCCTTTGAGAATGCCTTCGGCCGCGGCGAGCACGTCTTGCTCCGACGTTTCGCTGTCGAGTTTGTAGCGGGTGTAGGCCGTTGATCGAATAACTTTCATGAGTAGTCCTTGTGAGCGGCACAAACGCATAGCGCCCGGCCGCGAGGCCGGGCTCTATGCGAAGTCGTCAGGAAAGATGAAAAGAAATGGGAGTCAGAGCCCGGGTGGCTCGATGCGGCTGGCTTTTGGGGCGCTAGGTCAAAGCCGGATCAGTGCGGTTGGCATCAAATATATGGCCGCAGGCCTGGCAACGAAAGTTGTCGGGAAGCGCCTGATCAATCGGTGCGCCAATTGCCGAACCGGCCGCGCAGCCTGCTGCGCCGCCGAGCAGTCCGCCAAGGATCGCGCGGGCAATGACACTCAGCGGATCACCACTATTGTCCTTTGCGTCCGTCATCGCGCTTGAGGCACCCTGTATAGCACCAGCGACACCGCCGATGGCGGCGGCTGTGGTTTGCGCGCGACGTCGAGGGACGACGAAGGCGGTGTGGCATTGGGGGCATGGGGTGGTCATGGGCGAACCACCTCAATTGTCGGCGCCGCGGGTTCCCCCTGACGGCCGCGATCGGCGACCAGAAAGCCGATAAAGAATACGATGGCGAACGCTATAAGACACTCGATTACTGGGTAGTTGTACATCACGACTCTCCCGTGTGGTCGGCTGCGAGACTGACGGCGTCAGCTCATGAGCGAGAGCAGATTGGTGCTCTCAATGTCGTGATATAGGGCTGAGATTATTTCGGATGTGCAGCGGTTGGCTGCCATCGCGCTGGCCAACAAGACCGCGCGCATGGCTTGGGCGATGCTGCGCCATGACGCGGACTACCAAGCTGCAACTACGACCTTAATGACTTATCTGTTGATGATCTTCCGGGCCTTTTTCCCAAGGAAATTTTCCGTCGGCTGCATCAGACGCGCCACTGCCTTTGCACAAATCTGGTTACGGCACCCGCAATGCCTGAAGTGCCTGGTCACTTGCTGGACTAATCGAACTGGCCATTCTCAAGCCTAGTGGGCTAACGTGCCTTCGATTTTCTCCATCCCGCTTTGTCGCCACCGCGCGGGAGGCTGTCCATGGTGTCGGCGAAAGGCTGTAGAAAACGCATATAAAGATGAGTATCCAACGCGCTCGGCGACTTCAGTCATCGGAAGCTCTTGAGATCGCAAGAGGTCGCGCGCAACCGTCATCCGCCAGCCTGTGAGATATCTCATCGGCGTATCACCAAGAACTTCCTGGAATACCCGCGCAAACGTGGCGCGTGACATGTTGCTTAGCCTTGCCAGGTCGTCGACAGCCCACGGTTTGCCTGTGTCTCCATGCATTGCCTGCAGGGCACGCGAAAGGCGGGGATCTGATGCGGCACGGAACCACGCGGGCGCATTGGCACTGCATGACAGCCCAGTGCGAAGTCCAAGCACAACCAAGACGTCTAGCAACCTATCAAGCACCGTCTGCCGCCCCGGCTCGACTTGAGCCATTTCCCTGGATAGCAGAGCGACGACTCCGTGAATCGGATTGTCCATGCGAGAGGGAATGGACAGTACAGGCGGTAGCGCACTGACGAGACCAGCGCCGATGTCCCCGGCAAAGCGGTAGGCACCGCACAGGAACACCGCCGCTCGCGGATCAAGCGTTGCCTCGTCTGCAGAGTGCTGAGTTCGGAAATCCTCCGGCAAAACACAGCGCGCACCCGGCTCATGGGCGATAAAGTGATCGGGGCCTCCTCGAACGAGCGCCAAGTCGCCTGGCTTGAGTTCGAGGGGGGTGTCATCACCGTCAATCCACAACCACGCATGTCCCTGAATCATGGCGTGCACTGCGAGCTGTATCGTGCCTGGCAATCGAAGCCCCCACGGCGCGACAGCAATAGACCGCGCAAATACGCCCCCGGATGCGCGGGCTCTGATCAGATGTTCTTGCAGAATGTCCATGAAATGATCGTATCACACAAATAATTGAGTGTTTTGATTATTGATGCGCTCACGATCCTCGCCTAAAGTTGCTCCATCGACCAAGCAACCAAGTGCAGCATCATGATCAAAGCAACCAACAGCCGTATTCTCGTACTTGGCGCCACCGGTAAGACGGGATCCAGGGTCGCCCAAAAGTTGACGGAGCTCGCCATGCCCATTCGTAGGGCAGCTCGTGCCGGGGCAGATGCCCACTTCGACTGGAATGATCCGACGACGTTTGACTCCTCCCTACGCGGAGTTTCAGGTGTCTATCTCGTGTCGCCCGTGATGCGCGTGGACTTCGCAGGTGTTGTCTCCCGCTTCCTCGACGACGCAGAGCGGGCCGGTGTCCAACATGTGACCTACCTCAGCGCATACGGGATGGAACATGCGCCAGTCGACGTGGCACTGCGTGCCGTGGAGTTGGATCTAGCCTCACGCGCGTCACTCTCGCACTCCATCCTGCGCCCAGCTTGGTTCATGCAGAACTTCAGTGAGACGTTCCTTAAGCCCGTGAACGATGAGATCGTTGTGCCCTGTGGTATCGGAGCCGAAGCTTTTGTCAGCGCCGAGGACATTGCATCCGTCGCCGTGGCGACACTTAGCGACCCAACTCGACACGCAGGCCGCGCGTATGCACCGACAGGGCCGGAAGCACTGAGCTTTGACGATGCGGCAAGGCTCATCTCCGTCGCCGTTGGCCGGAAGATCAGATACCGGGACGTGGATCGTAATGCGTGGATCAAAGCGATGGTCCAGGCCGGCGTGCCAGCCGAGTACGGCGAGGTACTTCGCTCCCTGACCGGGACGATCGCCAGCGACCGCGGTTCTCGACCGAACGACGATGTGCTTGTAGCCACCGGCGAAGCGCCGATTCGCTTCGAGGAGTTCGTCGCCAAGGCCGCTCCTGCATGGAGATAGGTGACCCGCCGCCAGCTGCAAATGTTCATTCCGCCGTCGTCCCAAACATCCCCACGCCATGAGATCCGGCATGTCGAACGAGAAATATGCCATCTACGAACCTGTCAGGCCCTACTTCGACCTGGTGCGCGGTGCACTGGGGGCCCTCGTCGATGGGGAGCACTTCTTCGATATCGTCGCCGGCGACATCGCCTATGAGGTTCTCTACGACTTTCCCGGGTGGCCTCGGATCATCCGGGGTCGAACGGATCTGATGGAAAGCTTCCGCGGGTATGGCGATCACATCGAGCTCCAGGCGGCGGATCATTTGCTTAAGCACACGGCAGACGATGGACAGGTCGTGGTGATCGAGTATGAAGTCCACGGGACGATCCTTGCGACCGGTGTCAAATACAACAACCGGTTCTGCTCGATCATCAGGATCGAAAATCGAAAAGTTGCGCACTGGAGGGATTACATGGACTCCCTCGCGGCCTGGAACGCGTTGAGCGCCGACACCCGTTGACAGGGCGTGCGATCCACGGGAATTGCGCGCCATTCAAACGTCAACTTCTTCAAAGAATGATGGCGAAGAGTGATAGGGCAGGCATGCCTAACTGGAGGTGTTGTCATGAGCAGCAAAGATGAAGTCGACGTCGTCAGCCAGTCGCGTCGCAAGGTAGTCATCGGAGTCGGCGCCATAGCTGCTGCCTCAGTGACGATGCCTCTGCTCGCTTCAAAAGCAACGGCGAGTGCCGCCGCATCCGGGAAGTCAGCCCACCCAACCATTGGAGATCAACAGATGAACAGCAAGATTGTCACGAAAGATGGCGTCGAGATCTTCTACAAGGACTGGGGCCCGAAGGACGCTCAGCCCATCGTGTTTCACCATGGCTGGCCCCTGTCGTCGGACGACTGGGATGCGCAGCTGCTGTTCTTCCTAGCCAACGGTTACCGTGTCGTCGCGCATGACCGACGGGGCCACGGCCGCTCCTCGCAAGTGGGCACCGGTCACGACATGGACCACTATGCGGCCGACGCCGCGGCAGTGGTCGAGCATCTCGACCTGAGGAATGCCGTCCATATCGGCCATTCGACGGGCGGCGGCGAGGTGGCGCGCTACGTCGCGAAGTACGGTGAGCCTCAGGGACGCGTCGCCAAGGCGGTGCTTATCGCCGCCGTTCCTCCACTCATGCTCAAGACAGGTAGCAACCCGGGCGGCACTCCGATCGAAGTGTTCGACGGCTTTCGCAAGGCACTGGCCGCCAATCGCGCACAGTTCTTCCTCGATGTTCCTGAGGGGCCGTTCTATGGCTTCAACCGGTCCGGTGCGAAGGTCTCGCAGGGGATCATCCAGAACTGGTGGCGCCAGGGAATGATGGGCGGTGCGCTCGCCCATTACGAAGGCATCAAGGCCTTTTCCGAGACGGACCAGACGGACGACCTGAAAGCGATCACGGTGCCAACCCTCGTGATGCAGGGTGACGATGACCAGGTCGTACCTTACAAGGATGCCTCGCTGCTGCAGGCCAAGTTGCTCAGGAATGCCACGCTCAAGATTTACCCAGGCTACCCACACGGGTTGATGACCACGCATGCGGATGTCATCAATGCCGACATTCTGAAGTTCATCAAGAGTTAGCGGCGAGAGCGACCTCCCCGGCATGGGAGGTCGCAGCCACGTGTGCGGCGCCTCATCCTCATGCCGACTACCTTCAGCCGCGGCGAGCACGTCTTGCTCTGTCGTCTCGCTGCCGACCTTGTAGCGGGTGTATGCCATGGATCGAACAACTTTCCTAAGGTGCTCCTTGTGACCGGCATAAACGCATAGGGCCCGGCCATATGGCCGGGCCCTATGCGCAGTCGCGAGGGAAGATGGGACGGATGAATTTCGAGCCAGGTTGGCTCGGTGAATTGGATGCGGCGGCCTAGATCAGTGCCGGATCCGTGCGGTCGCAGCCGAAGACATAGCCGCAAGAGTGGCAACGAACGCTGTGGGCAGGGTTTGGTCAATCGGTGCACCGATCGCTGCGCCGGCGGCACAGCCTGCTGCACCACCGAGCAAGCCGCCGAGGATCGCGCCAGCGATAACACTCAGCGGATAACTGATGCCTTTTGCATCCGCAATCGCGATCGAGGCCCCCTGGATAGCCCCGGCGACGCCACCAATGGCGGTAGCTGTGGTTTGCACGCGACGCCGAGGGACGATGAACGCGGTGTGGCATTGGGGGCATGATGGCGTAATGGGCAAGCTACTCCCTTCGGCGAAGCCGCGGCGCCATCGTTGCGGTTGCTCTTGGAGAACAGAAAGCTGATCGAGAATACGATAGCGAACGCTATAAGACATTCCAATACGGGATAGTTGTACATCGCAGTTCTCTCCATGGAATCGGTAGTGAAGCTGACGGAGTCAGCCCATACGCGAGAGCTACCTGCTGCTCTCCATGGGGTGATATAGGGTTGAAAACATTTCCGGTAGGCGGCACTGGAGTGGAGGTGAAGTGGCTGAGATGACGACACGACTTCAACCATGCAAGGGGGACACATTGCTTGAGCCAATATGGCAGCCGTTTTGGCATGAGCGGGTGCTCTCCCGAGATTTCACCGTTTTGGGCCGAGAGGAGGCACCGCTTGACATGCTCGCAGATGTCTAGCTGCTCTACAGGCGTGCAGCGGAAGCTGCATTTCCGCCGTAACACAGTAGTAGTCAGGGAGCTGTTTTTCTTGATGCTGAAGGTGATGCCGAGGGGGTCAAATCATCCTTAGATGCGGCAAGAGCAAGGCGCGCCAGGGCAGGGATAGATTTCGATTCAGTTCGCTTCATAATCTCGGCGCGATGGTTTTCGACTGTACGCTGGCTGATGCCTAGGTCGACGGCGATATTCTTGCTGGGGTGACCGGCAAGCACGAGGTCCATGATTTGACGCTGCCTTGGCGTGAGATCAGCAATTTGATCACTGGCTTCCTGTTTCCAGGCGAGAAGCTTGTTGGCATCACGGGACTGTTCGAGTGCACGCGTAACGCTGTCGAGCATCTCGCTTCGTTCGAAAGGTTTTTCGATGAAGTCGGTTGCCCCGGCTTTCATGGCATCAACCGCAACGGCAATGTCATTGCTACCGGTGATCATGATGATGGGCATGCAATCGCCAAAGGCGCGCAACTTTTGCAGCAGTTCCAAGCCTTTCATGCCGGGCAGGTTGGCATCTACTAGCAGGCATGATTCTCGCCCGGGCGCATACGCTTCGAGAAATGCCTCGCATGACGGAAAATCCTCAACTTCGCGCCCGGCGGCTTCCAGCACCATGCGAATTGTCTCGCGCAGCATGCTGTCGTCATCGACGACAAAAATGATTGGCGTGCCTGGATCTTCGTTCTTTATGGAGGGCGCGATCTCCGCATGCAGAGGGGCCTCAAGAGAAGCCATCTCAGATTGCGCGAGCAAGCGCTGTATTACGTATGTGACTTCTTTCAATTTGGCTGGTTTGTTGAGTTGCGTGCAGCGTTCAAGTGCAACATCGCGTGAGGTCTGGGTGGAGATATCGCCAGTAAGAACGATCGCCGGTATGTCGCGACGAAGTTTTTCACGCAACTTGACTACCAGCTGCAAGCCGGTGAGGCCGCGCGGGAGGTTGTGATCGGTGAGGATCAGGTCGGGCTGCACGCCGCCGTGCGCGATCCAGTCCAGCGCAGCGATTCCGTCCGCCACTGCAGCTACCTGATGCCCCTGGGATTTGAGGAGAGACCCCAGCAATTCGCGTAGATCTGGATCGTCCTCCACAACCAGGATCATGCCAAGTTGTTTGGAGGTATCAGCATCACCCGAGGGGACTGTGCCATTTTGCTGTTCGCCCAACCCCGCGTTCTCCAACGGTGCAAGCGCGACATCGATGGAGAACATAGATCCTTTGCCAAGGATGGATTCCACGCGAATCTGATGACCCAGTAAGCTGCCGAGGCGTTGGACGATGGATAATCCCAGGCCTTGACCACGGCTGCGTTCTCGCGCTGGATTGTCCAACTGATGGAATTCTTCAAAGATGGCCTGAAGCTGTTCCACTGGAATGCCTGCACCGGTATCCCAGATCTGGATGCTCAGCCATCCACCGTGTCGGCGGCAGCCCAGCAGTATCCGGCCGTGTTTGGTGTACTTCAGCGCATTTGACAGCAAATTGCGGATCATCTGTTCGAGCAGTCGCGCGTCGCTTTGTATCGATAGATGGCATGGCACGACTCGCAGCGTCAGCCCCTGCGCGTTGGCGTGATAATTGAACTCGTCCCTGAGCCGGTCCGTCAGATCGCTTATACGAAAGCTGATTGGATGTGCCTGCACCTCGCCCGTTTCGATCTGGTTGATGTCTAGCAGCGCGTTAAGCATGCCGGACATCGCACCGACGGTCTCGCCAATGCGCGTGGTGAGCTTGCGCGGCTGCTGACCTTCAACTGTTTCCAGAAGTAGGCCCTGCAAGAGTTTGAGGGTTTGCAGTGGCTGGCGCAGATCGTGACTTGCCGCAGCGAGAAATCGTGATTTCGCTGCAGTTGCTGTTTCGGCTTCCTGCTTCGCTGCAACCAAGGCATGCGCGGTGTGCTTCTGATCGCTGATATCGGTAAACGTTATCACCACGCCTTCAACACCATTGTCGTGCGTGCGATAGGGAAGAATCCGTCGAATAAAGCTCACGCCCTTGCGTGATTCAATTTCCCGCTCAAGCGGGGTCAACTTGCGCAAAACGGTCCGAGCATCAGCCAACAGGTCACTGTCAGTCGCCAGTGAATTTAGATCCGCCAGAGGACGGCCAATGTCGCCTGGTATTACATTGAATAGCGACTTTGTGGCCGGTGTATAGAAGCGGATATTCAGATCGGCATCGAGAAAGATGGTGGCAACGTCGGTGCTATAGAGCACGTTCTGCAGATCGTTCGAAGTCGTGCGCTGTTGCTCCAAAGTTTCCTGCAACTGACTGTTGAGCGCTGTCAATTCCTCGTTGAGCGATTGCAGCTCTTCCTTCGAGGTCAGCAATTCTTCATTCGTGGACTGACACTCCTCGTTCACCGAGAGAGCTTCCTCATTGATGGCCTTTTGCTCTTCGCTGGATACCTCCAGATCCTGGATGGCGCCCTGCAGTTCCGTCCGCGTCGCTTCCAGTTCCTGTTCAAGTTGAGTGATGCGGGGAGTGTCGCCAGGTGTCGCTGGTGACACGACCATGGCGCCGTCTTTCCGCTCATCGACGAAGCAGACCAGCAGAAGCGCTTCTCCTGAGTTCAGCACCTTCTGTACGTCGAGACCAAAAGATATGGCGTCGGTGCCGCGCCCGCTACGACAGTGGCTGACCGTCGCGCGGCCCGGGCGCTGAATGGCCAGTTGGATGGCTGAACGCATTTTAGTACGCAACCCCGGTGATGCCATAGAGAGAAGATCATGGCTCGGGTGCCCACCGGCTACCTGCAGATAGCGATCGGTCGGCCCCAGATGATAGAGACACTCGTGTTTCAGATTGATTAGGACCGCGGCGGGTGCAAACGTCTCCATGACGGATCGGCGGCACAGATCAGCCAGGGCCGCTTGGCGTAGCAGGCTCTGGCTCTGTCCAGGGCCGGACTTGGTCGGTGTGCGGTCATTTGCATCCAACAGGAAATTGAGCTCGCCTGGGTGGCTGTGGCCAGTACGGCGATAGAGACGTTCCGGTTTGGAGATCACCTCGAACCGACCGTCGACATTGCCGGCTGTTTCCGAACTTCCCAGTAGCAGGACGCCATTCGGGCGCAGCGCAAAATGGAACAACGCAATGACCTTCGCTTGTGCGTCGATGCCAAGGTAGATGAGCAAGTTGCGACAGGACACCATGTCAAGACGCGAGAAAGGCGGGTCGCTCAGCAGATCCTGTACGGTGAATACTACGGCCGCGCGGAGCTCGGGTAGAACCCGGTAACCGTGCTCGTCTTTCGAGAAAAATCGGTTCAGCCGCTCTTCCGAAACCTCGGCTTTGATGGTTTCTGGATACAGGCCTTCGCGTGCGGTGGCTACGGCATCTGGGTCGACATCGGAGGCAAAGAACTGCAGCTTGATGTTGCTCTTGGCCGCGATGATTGCTTCCCGAAACAACATGGTCAGCGAGTAAGTTTCCTCGCCCGTGCTGCAGCCAGGAACCCAGATGCGCAGCGGCTGATCGGTCTTGTGCGCCCGAATCATTTCAGGAATCTGTGTGGCAGCGAGCGCGTCAAATACTTCGGTATCGCGGAAGAACCGTGTCACGTTGATCAGAAGATCCTTTGCGAGAAGCTCGACTTCGTTGCTGTCGTTACGCAAGGTCTCCAGGTACTGACCCATGTCGTTGGTTTCGACAGTGGCGATCAACATGCGTCGTTCGATACGACGCTGCAGGGTACCTTTTTTGTACAACCGGAAGTCATGCGTGGTTTTTTCGCGCAGCAGATCGATGATCGCCGCGAGGCTGTTTTCGCCGGTGGCGGATACCGGAACATGCGGCGAACTGGCTTTCGCCGGAAGCATTTTGCTGTATCGCACGAGCGCTTCGGGCATTTTGTCAATGAACAGCACGCTGTCGACCGAACCGGTGAGGACGGCGTTACGTGGCATTCCGTCATAGCCAGCCTCATTCGGCTCCTGCACGATGACGAGACCATCGTTTTGCTTGATCGCTTTCAGCCCCAGGCTGCCATCAGATCCTGTGCCTGATAGCGTTATACAGACGGCACGGACACCGTAGGCCTCGGCCATGGAACGCAGCAGAAAATCAAAGGGCAGGCGCGCGCCGTGACGCACTGGCGGCTGCGAAAGATGCAAAGCGCCTTCCTCGACCGCCAGGTAGGTTCCCGGCGGAATGACGTAAAAATGGTTAGGCTCGATACGCATGCCATTGCCGGCTTGGCATACCTTCATGGCCGTATGGCTGGCCAACAGTTCAACCATCATGCTTTCGTGTGTAGGGTCCAGGTGTTGGACCAGAATGAAAGCCATGCCGCTGTTAGTAGGCAATGCGCGCAGAAGGTGACGGCAAGCATCCAAACCGCCTGCTGAGGCACCAATGCCGACCACGAGAAAATTGGCGGATTGATGGCTGGTGTTGGCGATCGGGACTTGGGGCGCTTCGGCTTTGGGCCGGCCCGTTCCCGTCTTGAGTGGACGGTTTGCCGGCATAGTCAATTTCCAGAAGGGAGCGTTCCGGAGGGGAACGTCGTTCGACTCTACTCTGCTTGTCGTACCGCAATGTGCAAGGCGCGATAACAACTCAATCGGCACGGTATGAAGATGACTCCGGATCAGGAAGCCTTGATAGCATGAGTAGTTTCCGATTCTGTTGCTTTCAGGTCAGCAGCGTTACGGTGCTGGCTTGGTAAGTGCGGAGATTTCACAGCGCCATCACTTGATGGCGTGAGATGTGCGAATCGAAAAGCATCCGCCGAACCTCAATTTTCATAGCTATCTGGACTGAGCCATGCCGCATGACCGTTACCTGCAAGAAACGATACTCGCCGAACTGCGTCATTCGTGCAGTGCTCTTTCCAAGTGCATCGTGGTTACGGCAGTTGCGGGAGATGTGGTTCTTGCCGGCCACGTAGACAGCTTTACGGAAAAGCATACCGCTGCCTCTTTGGTAGCTTCTGTCGCAGGCGTGAGGAACGTGACAGACCAGATGGAGGTTCGTCCGAAGCTTGATCGGGATTGTCGAATGTTGATTGATTCCAGGCGTGCGAGGTCCGATGCACGCGTAGACAATGACGCATCACCCTGCGGCATATCAGCTGGAACCATGACTTTTACCACCGACAATGGACTATTGACCGTCACCGGCGAGATTGACTGGCGTCAAAGGATTCACCCCACGAGAACAGGCACTTCAGCCCCGACAGGTGGCTATGCCGCATCCAACATCAGCGATGACATTCTGCAGATGTTGCCGAGTTGTTTCTTTCCGACAGCCCCAGCCAGTCGCTGACCGTTGTTCGGACGCATTGAGACAACTTATTTCAGTGGCACCGAAGTACATCGAAGAAGGCCCATCTTCTGATTCCTCGGCCGCAGTGCGCGGTAGCGACGGTGGAGATTGCTTCAAAAATGGCACCGGCGGCTAGATTCTCACAAGCTGTAGTGAAGGGTTCTCCACATTTGCTCTAGGCTGCAGGATGCCCCGAACTTATGTGAAAGACAGATTCAATCAGCCAGCTGCCAAGGATAAAGACAGCAATAAACGCCAATGACCAAGGCTGCGTTATGGCCGTTGACCATAGGAAGCACACGAGCACAGCAAGCATTCCTAGAAATCCTGTGCCGATGAGCCATCGCGAGCCTTTCGTCTGACCGACAAGGCGCCAGTGAGCCACGTGCACTGCCATATATGAAATGAGAAAAGTGGCGCTGGCGATGCGGGCTAGCGCATCGAGGTCAAAGACATTCACCGTGATGATGATGGCGGCGATGCCCAACAATAGACCAGACGTTCCTTTGCGCCAGACTAGACGCTTGAACGCAAGCGGTAGCTGTTTCACTTCCGCCATCGATAGCGATATCTGCATGGCGGTGAATATCCACGCATTAACGGCAGATGCAGTGGCCAGCAGAGCTGCGATCGACACGATGATGTATCCAGTACTGCCCAGGACAGGCCGTGCCGCCACCGCAACGGCGGTATCAGCGTTGTGCGACAGCTGCGCAATGGGCACGCTTCCAACCACGATTACAGCCAGTGCAACGTAGAACAGCATAACTAGACAAATGGCCAGGTAAATCGCATGGGGGATGGTCTTTTTTGGATACGCCACGCTGCCGGCTGCGTTGGTCATCATGCCAAAGCCGGCATAGGCGAGAAACGTCAGGCCAACGCTGCTGACCAGGGGAAATATACGCGGCGTCGCGTGCCTGAGCATGCCGTGGGTGACCATGCCGTAGCCGCCTGCAACAATCAGCAAGGCCAGAATGATCAGCTTGATGGCGACCAGCAGCACTTCGGCTTTGCCGACGAGATTGGATCCGGCAATATTCAGAACGACCAGCAGCACGATGATCGTGGTGGCGAAGCTGTTGATCGAGAACGTGCTCGGCTGGCTCAGCAACAAGGGTGCCGCGTAGGCGCCGAACGCCTTGGCTACCAAGGCAATCGTCACGGCAATGGTCAGCAGATAGGTGAGCGACAACGTACCTGACAGCTTTCCTTTGCCAAAGGCTTCGTCGAAATAGGCAGCTAGGCCTCCCGCGTCAGGATATCGAGCGGCCAGCTTCGCGTAGGAGTAGCCGGACAACAGGGCGATGCCGCCGCCAAACAGGAACGCGATATATGTTTCGTCGCCGGCAACCAGCGCGACGACACCCAGCAGGGCAAATATGCCGGCGCCCACCATGGCGCCGATACCCATGGCCGTCACTGACCATATATTCATCGATCCCGAATTCTTCATTGGCAAAGCATCTTCCGCGTCCGGTTGGGTGGTGCCTCGCATCACTTCGTTGCCACGGCGAGCCTTGGCAGTGTGCAGGTCTGGCGTCACGGCCAACAGGTTCGGAAATTACCTAGGTCGCGCATATCGGCTGATGCCACGCAGGGTTGTTGGCATCGGCACAGCCGAAGGAAAAGAGGCACGCCCGAAGCTACCCTCTTGCGACGTAACGGCCAGGATTCTTGCCGAATCCTTTTAGTAAAAGAACTTCCGAGCGATTTCGCTGCACATGTCTTGCATGCCTGGTCGCAATCGGCGGACTGGCGAGATACGCCTGAGTACTTTCCGAGGCTGTTGGCAATGCCAGACATGGCATACGTTGCAATCCCCTTGGTCCAGCGCTGAGCCCACACATAGGAACTCCACCATGAAGCATGTGCAAACAACCAAACACGCCGTCATCCCTGCCAATGCCCCCGCAAACCACCACGCGTTGTCGAAGCCCGAACGTCCGTTGACTGCGCATGCCGCGAATGAGCTGATGCCGAAGTGGGCCAAATATCGCTCCGAAATGGCCAGCGAATTCCCGTCGCCTTTTCGTGGAACGAAAGATCCGCTGGCCGAGCAGATCGGAAAGTTTGTTTCGCGCCTTGACCAGTTGCGGCCCGAAGAGGGCGGCCCTGCCTTTCTGGGTAAGAGCCCTGCGCTCACGTACGAATATCCGGCGGTAAAGAACGTCGAGATCAACCAGGAAATGGGCGATCTCGACACCGTGCTGGATGACGTCGTGAAGCTGTTTGAAGGTGCGCCGAACTGGGGCAATCCGCTGACCATGTGCAATGTGATTCCGCAAGCCAATACGGCTGCGATCATTGCCTCCATGCTATCGCAGGTCTTCTCGGCCAATATCCTTGAAGGCGAATACGCGTGGAACGTGCATCGCGCCGAACTGGAAACCGCCGGCATGCTGGGCAATCTGGTTGGCTGGGACCCGGTAAAGACCGGAGCTATCTATACCTGGGGTGGCGGTGGCTGCTGGACCTACGGTCTGAAATATGGATTGACCCGCGTATTGCCCGATTCGATGCTCAAGGGTATCCGCACCGATGCCAAAGTCATCTGTTCGCAGCAGGCTCATTTCGTGCAGCGGAATGCTTCCGCGTGGATGGGTCTTGGCATGGACAACATCGTGCATGTACGCACGGATGTTGATACCAACCAGATGGACGTCGTTCACCTTGAAGAAATCCTGAAGGACTTCGCCGCCAAGAAGATTCCGGTAGCCACCGTGGTTTGCACCATGGGTACCACCGATGCCAGCGCCATAGATCCCATCGGCAAGGTGCGCAAGCTGCTCGATCGCTATCCGAATCCAGAAGGATATGGCAAGGCGGTCCTTTACGCCGATGCCGTGGTCGGCTGGTCCTGGGTGTATTTCAAGGACTACGATTTTGAAAACAACCCGCTGGAATTCTCCGATCGCATCTTGCCGATCCTGAAGCAGAACGGGCAGGCGATGGCCGAGCTGAGCTATGCCGATGCCGTCGGGATCGACTTCCACAAGGTCGGCTGGGCACCTTACGTCAGCAGCTGCTTCCTCTACAAGAATGCCGAGGAATTCGAAAAGCTGCACCACTGGGCGCCCGACGCGTATCTTCAAGTGCGCACGCCGTACAACCCGATGTACTACACGCTGGAAGTCTCGCGTACTGCCTCCGGTTCACTGGCCGGTTGGGCGACGCTGAAATATTTTGGCAAAGCCGGCATGCAGGCGATCCTTGGAGGCATCCTCGAGACCAAGTATTACCTCTACGACCTGCTCGAAAAGCAAAAGGACATGGTCTGCGTGAATCCGGATGACTCCGGCCTCATCACCTTGTTCCGGGTGTATTCGAAAGACGTCGATGCCCGCGTGCAGTACAAGAAGGAACTCAACGATGCGAAGTCGCGCGCAGATCTGGTCAAGAACAATGAGTTGACCAAGGCGGTCGGCGACAAGTTGTTCGAGTGGTTCCGTGCGGGCAAGCAGATCGATGGCAAGTACACGCCTTACATGAGCTTCAGTACGGGCTTCCGCAACACGGAATACAACCGTGAAGGCGATGACGCTGACGCTGTGATCTACGCCATCAAGTCGTTTCCGATGAACGTATTCGTGACGCCGGAAATCATGGCGTGGGCGCTGCATTGCGTGCACGCAGCCCGCGATGAAGTTCTGAAGGCGTAACAGATCTCCGCCTGGCGCGGGTGGTCTCAACACCACCTTCGCCATGTTCTCGAGCACCAAGGAACGAATCCATGTCAGCAGTCAGTGCTACCCCTGTCGTAACGTCGCCCCCTGCAGGCGATGCTCATGCAACGACAAAGCCAGCGATCGCAAAAAAGAAGGTAGTGATCAGCATGATGGCCTTTGCCATCATGAATATCACCACCATCGTCAGCCTTCGCGGCCTGCCCTCGCAGGCAGAATACGGACTGACATCGATTTTCTATTATGTCTTTGCTGCGATTTTCTTTCTGGTCCCGGTATCGCTTGTGGCTGCCGAACTGGCATCGGCCTTTCCGAAGCAAGGCGGCGTATTTCGCTGGGTCGGGGAGGCATTCGGCCCGCGCTGGGGATTCGCAGCCATGTATTACCAGTGGCAAGCCATAGTGATCTGGTTCCCTACTGTTCTTATTTTTGCCGCCGCGGCACTCGCCTACATCTGGTGGCCGCAGAGCTTCGATGAAGCCCTGTCAAACAACAAGCTTTATACGATCATCGTGCTGTTGGCGGTGTACTGGTTTGTCACGCTGTTTACCTTCCGTGGCATGCAAGCGTCTTCTCGACTGAGTTCGCTGGGGGGGTTGATCGGAACGATCATCCCCGGGGCGGTGTTGATTCTTCTGGGTGCAGCCTACGTACTGATGGGCAAGCCCATCCAGATGCCAATGCATACCAGCTTTTTCCCCGACTTCGGCGATTTCCACAGCATGGTCCTAGCGGCCGGCATCATTCTGTATTTCGCGGGTATGGAAATGCAGGCTGTGCATGTGCAGGATCTGGAAAATCCCACGCGCAACTATCCACTATCGATTCTTATCGCCACAGTCCTGGTAGTGCTGATTTTCGTGCTTGGCACACTAGCAGTTGGTATGGTGATTCCAAAGGCCGCGATTGATCTCAATCACAGCCTTCTTGTTGCCTATCGCGACCTGTGGGTGGCGATGGGCGTACCGTGGCTTGGCAATGTGATGGCCGCGATGCTGGCGTTTGGCGTGCTCGGACAGGTCAGCGTAATTGTGGCGGGCCCATCAACCGGCATGCTGGCCGTGGGCAAGGCCGGCTACCTGCCGCACATTTTGCAAAAGACAAACGCCCAGGGCATTCCGGTGTCAATTCTGCTGCTGCAGGGCATCGTGGTGACTGCGCTGTGCGTGGCGTTTACTGTACTTCCGTCGGTTGAATCGGCGTATCAGATCCTCAGTCAGATGGCGACGATCATCTACTTGCTGATGTACGTCATCATGTATGTGGCGGCAATAAAGTTGCGCTACTCGCAGCCGCAGAAAGTGCGCCCGTTCAAGATTCCTGGTGGCAATGCAGGCATGTGGATCGTAGGAGTGATTGGCTTGGCCGGTGCTTTGCTCGCCCTTGCCTTGAGCTTTATTCCGCCGCCGCAGATCAAGACCGGCAGCCCGGTCGTCTATATCGGCAGCTTGCTCATCGGTTGTGCCGTGTTCGTGGTGATCCCTTTCATCATCTATGCGTTGCATAAGCCCAGCTGGAAGTCACCGGATTCCAACTTCGAACCTTTCGAGACCGCGAAAGCGGCGGGTTGAGGTCGGGAATGGACGTGAAAGAAAGCTTGCATCAATCCGCGTTAACTCCGAAGTCCATCCACACGGATCTATGGCGTGCTTCCCGAATCTTGGCCAGGAAAGATTTCCACCGCGTCCTTGCCGCGTCCTGTCTTTTGGCCGCCGTCGGTTCGGCAAGTGCGCAGGACAACGGGTCCGATGTTGGTTACGCCGCGCTACAAAACCAATGGTTTACTGGGTCACTGGAAGCGCCGTCGCCGGCTCTGCCCAAGGCGGGGCTGGTAGCGCTGGAGCCTTATGCGATCTTCATCAATCCCACCGGCGCCTACGACAACGACGGCCGGCATGACGGGGTTGCCAATCAAGCGAGTCAGTTGGAGTCGGTGCTCGTATTTAAATACGGCATCACTGACAGGCTCACCGTCGAAGCGCTGCCGTCGGCTTCATATATTTCGAGCCAGCAGAACTATTTTGCCGGCGTCGACGATCTGCCGGTCGAACTGGAATACCGATTCAACGACGAAAATAGTCGAACAGGGTGGCCTTCGCTGACAGCTTCGTTCGGCGTCACCTTGCCGACCGGCGACTATCAACGCTTGAGTTCGGCCAGTAACGGCCTCGGTAGTGGCGTGTACATGCTTAAAGAGGGGTTGCTGTTGCAGTCGCTGTTCGACGCCAGTGATGGTCATCCCGTGCGGATCCGGGTGTATGGTGCTGCGTTCGAACCGTTGGATCATGCGGATATCAGCGGCATCAGCAGCTACGGTACCGATAGCGGATTCCGCGGAAATGTAATGCCCGGTACTTCCTTTCAAGCCGGCGTCGGTGCGGGCTATGCCTTTACCCAGCGCTGGGTGCTCGCCCTGGATGTTCTGCAGAACTACGGCAAGAGCTTTCGCACGATCGGCGTGGATTCCGGCGGAGTTGCGGTAAGCACGCGGAGCGCTGGCACAGCCAGCACAGCCATAGCCCCAGCCATGGAATACAACTGGTCGGGTAGCGTCGGCTTGATCGCCGGCGTGGAATTTACGACCGCTGGGCGAAACACCAGCTCATACGTGTCGCCGCAGATTGCGCTCGCCATATCGTTTTGAAGGCCTCTTTTGCCCTTGGCTGAAGCCGGCACGGTATATCGATCACATGCGTCCGCGTGGTTTTACTTCAGCCAACGAGTCATTCCCATCCACGAAGGAGGCACCGTCATGTTGCGCACCGTCAAAGATCTGGAACGTTATGCAATTCACGCTACCGATGGCCTCATAGGCCATGTCCGCGGCGTGTATTTCGACGATGAATCGTGGGTGGTGCGCTATCTGGTGGTCGACACCGGTGGCTGGTTGGCGAATCGAAAGGTTCTGATATCGCCCATCTCAGTAGCCCGTGTGAATCAATTGGACCGCGTGCTGTCGGTTTCCATCACGCGACAGCAGGTCAAGGACAGCCCCGACATCGATACGGACAAGCCAATTTCGCGACAACATGAAAGCGGCTATCTGGGCTACTTCGGTTATCCGTATTACTGGGGCAACGGTGGGTTCTGGGGCGCGGGATCCTTTCCCAGCCTATTGCTGAATGTCAGCGAACGTGGCATGGCCGGGTCGGATGGGCTTAGCAATTTCGAACGTACCCAAACGATGAGCGAGGCTGGATCCGAGCCCGGTGACGATGCCCACCTGCGCAGCTGCGAGGCCGTCGCCGGTTACCGCATCGAAGCGTCCGACGGACATATCGGGCACGTCAAGGGCTTTCTGGTGGAAGAGGCGACCTGGGCGATCCGCTATTTGATCGTTGCCACCAGCGACTGGTGGATAGGGCACGACGTGCTAATTGCGGTGCGCTGGATCGACAAGGTGAGTTGGCTGGAAAACTCCGTGACGGTGGGATTGACACGCCAAGCGATGAAAGGCTCACCCGTTTATGACACTTCCCGTGTGCTTGATCGAGAGCATGAGGTAAGTGTTTTCAAACATTACAAGAAGACCGGTTACTGGACGGACTAGCACGCTTTCATGGATCGACCTATGCGCGCGTGTCGTTCACGCCAATGAAGAGGTTTGGCAGTGCGGTAGCCTGCCTCCACTGAGTAATTTCCGAACCTACCGAAGATGTCCTGACAGTCTTAAGGTCACGGCCTATCACTCACCTGAAAACCGAGGACAGCGAAATGCAGCCATATTTCTGGAGTAATTGGTATTTAAGCTGGGGCTGGTTTCTATGGTTCGGGATTATCTTTCTAGTTTTTTCTAGCATGGGCAATTGGGGCTATACCTACGCAGCACACAGAAAGTACGGTTTGCTGGGGCAGAAAGGTGCGCTTGATTTTCTCAACGAGCGCTATGCGCGCGGTGAAATTACCCGTGACGAGTTCAGCCGAATGAAGGTCGATATCGCGGAAACGGACTGAAGGCGAAGCGCACGCGGCATCGTTCGATGCGTTCGCATATCGGTGATGCCAGGGTATACAGAAGCGAGAAGAAAACTTCTTCTCGCTTCTAAGTAATTTCCGACGCTACCGCTTGCGGTCGGTCGGCCCTATGGTCATCACATCGACTACAGAACTGCCGATCCTGCAGTGCCCACCAACGGACTAACTCATGAAAACTGACACGCAACTAAAAAATGACATCATCTCCGAGCTGGAATGGGAGCCATCAGTCAACGCAAATCAGATCGGCGTCGAGGTCAAAGGCGGCGTCGTTACGCTAGCTGGCCACGTTGACAGTTATGCGGAAAAGTGGAATGCAGAAAAGGCGGTTGAGCGTGTTTCGGGTATTCGTGCGCTTGCCGTTGAGATGACGGTGAAACTGCCTGGATCTAGCACACGTTCGGATACTGAAATCGCCCACGCAGCTGAGGGCGCGCTGAAATGGCAAACCTTTTTACCGGAAGGTACGATAAAGATCATGGTAGAGAGCGGCTGGATCACCCTGTCCGGCCGGGTGGAGTGGGAGTACCAGCGCCAGGCTGCGACCACCGCGGTGCGTCACCTCCTTGGTGTCAAAGGTCTCAACGACGAGATCGCGATTACCTCCAAGGTCTCTGCCAGCAATGTCAAAACGAATATCGAGTCGGCACTCAAACGGCGGGCAATTGCCGAAGGGAAGAGAATTTTTGTCGCTGTCGATGGCTCCGATGTCACCTTGACTGGCGAGGTAGATACCTGGACGGAGCGAGAGCAGGCATGGAACTCAGCCTGGGGCACTGCCGGTGTTGAGAAAGTCGTGAACAACATCACCATCGTTTGACTGCTATTACACCTTGGCGAGGTCTTATGGGCCTCGTTGAGTTTTCTGAGTGGCGCCAGACAAACGCGCATCGAACACGCGATACATATCTGGATCTTCAAAGTCATCGCGGATCATCGGCTTTTGATTATCGAGCTGCAGCCGTTGACAGCAATCAACGACATTTTTGAGCGCCTGAAGGGTGACGTGCTATTGCGCGTTTTCCGGAAGGGAGCTGGTCGAATCGATCCAGGGCAGCATCGAACACGAGACGAAGAGCGACGCGCTGCATGAGACGCAGATGCTGGATGAGCGGCGTCTCAGCAGCCTCGCGACTACACGAATCACCAGTCATGGAGTTCTTCATGAGAGCCTTGCGCATAGAAAAACACGACAAATCACTGCCAGCTTACTCATCGCCCCCAGCGACGTCGCAGCGACGTACGCTGGAAACACTGTTTCGCCATCCATCGGCGCAAAATGTCGAATGGGGCGATGCACTCGCGTTATTTGAGGTTCTTGGTGAGGTAGAGCACAAGCACAACGACAAGTGGACGCTGCAAGTCGGTGGGGAACGCCTATTGATGCATCAGCCGCACGGCAAGGATTTGACCGAATTGGAAGTGATCGAGCTGCGGAAATTTCTGCAACGGGCTGGTTGGTCTGCGAAAGGTGAAATGGGAACACATTGCGAAGTCACTCAAAAACCAACGAGCCTTTTGTTAGTCGTGGATCACCACGAGGCGAAAATTTATCACATCGGCGCGGATCCGCATGATGCTACCCGACGGGAAATCAAACCTTACGACCCTCATCACTTCCTGCATCACCTTAAGCACAAGGATCAGGATCGTGAGCGCGGCCAGCGCGCAGCGGAAGATCCTAGCTTTTATGTGCGCATTGCGGCGGCGCTGGCTACCGGTGGAAGCATCATCGTGGTTGGCCATGGCAACGGCCACAGCAACGCAGCGCATCGCTTGGTCGAGTATTTGCACGCGCACCATCCCGAAACCTATGCACGCATTGTCCGCGAGGTGGCCGATGATTTATCCAGCATCACCTCAGCCAAACTCCGGGAAATCGTTGGGCAGACGGCATGATGATGCGCTGCCAGGTCGATACTTGCCCAGCGGCGGCTAAGTCTCCTTGCGTGCAAAAGCCGAGTGGTTCGCCGCCTTCGTTAGAAGTAAAGCGAACCTTGCTTAACGGCAAAACTGCGTTGCTGGATCTCCGTCAGATGCGCGAAGCGGATCTAATATCAATCGACGCGGGCATTTCGTCGTTCGATCTGATGACCAATGCGGGCACCGCAGTGGCCGGCGTCATCACTACGCGCTGGACCTCGCGTCCTCTGCTAGTGCTGTGCGGGCCAGGTAATAACGGCGGTGATGGTTTTGCGGTGGCACAGCAGCTTATCGAAGCAGGCTGGCCGGTTCGGGTCGCAATGCTCGGCTCACGCGATGATTTGAAAGGTGAAGCACGTCGCCACGCGGAGCGCTGGCAAGGCAATGTCGAATCGCTCAATCCGAACGTACTGAAAGGTGCCGAGTTGATCGTCGATGCGCTATTTGGTGCGGGGTTGAGTCGCACGCTCACCGGCGCTGCACTGGAAACGTTGGCTGCGGCAGACCGTGATGGAGTACCGATCATTGCCATCGACGTACCCAGCGGCGTAATGGGGAATACGGGTGCAGTGATGGGAGCCGTGCGCGCCACGCTGACAGTGACGTTTTTCCGTAAGAAGCCAGGCCATCTCTTACTACCCGCACGCAACCTATGTGGCGAGGTGTTCGTGACCGATATCGGTACGCCGTTGTCGGCGCTGGAAGCGATATCCCCCATGACGTTCGAGAATGATCCTTGCCTTTGGCGCGCCGACTTGCCCACGATATCGGACGATGCCAACAAGCACACCCGTGGTCACGCGCTGATCTTTGGTGGTTACCCAATGACCGGTGCAGCGCGAATGGCGGCCCGTGCTGCCGCGCGAGCTGGTGCTGGGCTAACCACTATTGCAGTACCTGAAGTGGCACTCCGCATCTACTCGGCCTCGCTGACAAGCATCATGGTTCGGCCTATCGTGACGCCGGACGATTTTGTACACCTGCTGAATCGCAGCCAGTTTTCGGCGTGGCTCATCGGCCCGGGCGCAGGGGTGGACAAGGAAACGCTTGGGCGCACCTTGGCCATGCTTGCCACGGGTTGCCCCACAGTGATCGATGCCGATGCCATCACCGTATTCCAGGACAATCCCAGCGCGCTTGATCGTGCAATCAAAGGCCCCTGTGTGATGACACCGCACGATGGCGAATTCCGGCGGGTATTCGATCCCTCGGGCGACAAGCTTACGCGCACCCGCGCCGCCGCCAAGCGCAGCGGTGCCGTAGTCGTGTTGAAGGGTAGCGACACCGTTATTGCCGCACCGGATGGCAATGCCATCATCAACACCAACGCACCGGCAACGCTAGCCACGGCCGGTTCAGGCGACGTACTCGGCGGCATCATTCTCGGCCTGATGGCGCAGGGTATGACAGCATTTCTTGCCGCCGCCGCTGGTGTGTGGTTGCACGGTGCCGCGGCGGCTGAGTTCGGACCAGGTCTGCTAGCGGAGGATCTGCCAGATCTGCTTCCGCGTGTCTTCCACCGACTGGCCTCAGAGGGGAACTGATAAACGCTTTGCGAGCATAGATCGAATTCCGCGGCATTCCTTCCGTACAAAAGGCTCAGCCACCCGTATTATAGATCTAGCGTATGGATGACTTGGGTGGCATCTTCCGAATCGCGCGTGCATCGGAAACCGAGGTACTTAGCCAGCTCACGCATCGGTTCATTGGCTGCAGAGTCCATCGAGAACATCTGACGAAAGCCGTTTTGACGCGCCAAGTCGATTAGATGCCGCATCAAGGCCACGCCTAGGCCACGATGTTGCCAGTCGTCGGCGACTGTCACTGCACACTCGCAATGTTTGTCATCGCCCGAAGCACTGTACCGGCTCACCCCGACCTCGCGCAGTGTACCGTTGTCGTGCACCAGAGCGACGAAGGCCATGCTGTTGTGGCAGTCAATGTTTACAAGTTGGTCAAGCAGCGATGGGCTCGCCTCACGAATCTCGCCGAGAAAGCGAAAATGGCGCGATTCAGTCGACAACCGATCGATGAATTTTCTTTCGCGCTCGCGATCTTCGGGACGAATTGGCCTTAGCAATACGCGACTTCCGTCGCTCAACTTTTCGAGCCAATGATCGCCTTCAAGTTCAGCAATGCTAGGTAGCTGCCCAGTTGGAATGGCTGACATTGTGCGATCTCCTTCAGTAGCTAAACGCGGCTCGGTCGGCAACTACCAGAGCACCCAAGATCATCGTTCGCCAACGCCCGCAACACCAAAGCCCAATCGAGATCGATAGAAACCAATACCGCAAGCGGCTTACAAGGTGGCTTGGCAAGCAAAAATCAAATAGCGTCGGATTCAAGCCGACAATTATGTCAATACGATGCGCGTGCGGGAGTTTGTACGTCTGTGCGCTATCGCACTCAGCGCAAAATGAGGTCCAGCAGATGAGGTAATACTGCTGGACGCTAGCTCAATTCGTCTGGCAACTCTGCATCATTACGCTCGCGGTTCGCCATATCGGTGGCGTGTACCTCGTACCACATCGCATTGAGAATGGCGAAGGCACAGGCCAGTCCCAGTCCGAGTACCCATGAGAAATACCACATCAGATTGCGCTCCTTTCAATAGCCGCCGTGCGCCTTGCGCACCTGTTCGAGGGTGACCCGGCCACGCATCACGCGGTACACCCAGCTGGTGTAGAGCAGGACGATCGGCAGCAACACGACGGTGACGATCAGCATCAGCTGCAGGGTGCCATGGCTGGAGGAAGCGTCCCATACGGTGAGGCTGGAACGCGGGTCGAGGCTGGACGGCAGCAGGAACGGAAACAGCGCGAAGCCGGCCGAGGCGATCGTGCTGCCCACCATCAGGCTGCTGGCGATGAAGCCGGCGACGCTGCGCCGGCCGATCAGCGCCTGCACACCGACGGCCGAAACCAGCGCCAGCACCGGCGCGATCCAGAACCACGGATAAAGCATGTAGCTGGCAAACCAGCTGCCACCGACGGCGACCTGCTTGTACAGCGGATTGGAGGCGCCGTCGGTCACCACCGGGCCGGCGATCGCGTAGCCGGGCAGGCCATAAGCCACCCAAACGCCGGCCAGCACGTAGAGGACGGCATAGGTCAGCGTCATCCAGCGCGCGATCTTTACCGCACGTGCGGCAATTAAGTGATCGGCCTTCAACGCCGCCCAGCAGGCGCCGTGCGCCAACAGCATGCTCAGCGAGACCAGCCCGCACAGCAGCGCGAACGGATGCAGCAGCTCGAAGAAACCGCCATGCCAGCTCATTCGCAGGTCATCATCAAACCGGAAGGGTGCACCGAGGAACAGGTTGCCGAAGGCGACGCCAGCCACCAGCATCACCAGCACCCCGGAACCGGTGAGCACCCAGTCCCACAGCGAAGCCCAGCTCGGATCATGGATCTTGCCGCGGAAATTGAAACCGACCGGGCGCAGGATAAAGGCCAGCAGCACCAGCGCGATCGCCAGATACATGCCGGAAAACGACACCGCGTAAAGCGTCGGCCATGCCGCGAACGTCGCTCCGCCGGCGAGGATGAACCATACCTGGTTGCCCTCCCAGGTCGGTTCGATGCCCTCCAGCAGCACCTGCCGTTCCTCGTTGTTTCGACCCAGAACCTTGAGCAGGCCGGCGACACCGAAATCGAAGCCGTCCATGATGGCGAAGCCAATCAGCAGGGTGCCGAGCAGGGCCCACCAGATCACCCGCAGCGTAGCGTAGTCGAGCATGGTGAGGCCCTCAGTTGTTAACCGTGGTGGATGGAACGGCATAGGGCCAAATACCCAGGCCATCGGGTCCCTTGCGAGTGAACTTCAGCATCAGCATCACGTCGACGATGGCCAGCGCGGTGTAGAACAGTACGAAGCCGCCCAGCGAAGTGAGTACCTGACCGGCGCTGACCGACGACACACCAAGCGCGGTCGGCAAGACACCTTCGATCGCCCACGGCTGGCGCCCGTATTCGGCAACGATCCAGCCCAGCTCGATCGCCACCCACGGCAGCGGCAGGCTCCACAGGGCCACGCGCAGATACCAGCGCTGGCTATCCAGCTGGCGCTTGCTCGCCTTCCAGAACGAGAACGCAAACAGTGCGATGAAGTAGAAACCGCAGCCGACCATGATGCGGAACGCCCAGAACAGCACCGGCACATTCGGGATGGTGCTGTCGGCAGCCTGCTGAATCTCCGCCGGCGTCGCCTGGCGCGGATCGTCGACGTATTTCTTCAGCAGCAGGGCATAACCCAAATCCTGGTCGTGCGCAGCGAGCGTGGCCTTGGCCTGCGTGTTGTCCTTGTCCTGGCGCAGCATCAGCATCGCGTCGTAGGCCTGGATGCCGTTGCCGATACGGCCCTTGGCGGTATCCACCAGTTCGGCGATGCCGGGCATCGTCTCGTCGGTCGAATGAGTGCCGATCAGGCCCATCACCCAGGGAATCTTCACCGCGAAGTGCGTCGTGCGCTGCTGCACATCGGGGATGCCGAACAGGGTGAACGAGGCCGGCGCCGGTTCGGTCTGCCACATCGCCTCGATCGCGGCCATCTTCATCTTCTGGTTCAGCGACACGTTGTAACCAGAATCGTCGCCCAGCACCACCACCGACAAGGCGGCCGCCAGCCCGAAGCTCGCCGCCACCGTCATCGAGCGCTTGGCGAAATCGACATTGCGCCCGCGTAGCAGATACCACGCGCTGATTGAGAGCACGAACATCGATCCCATCACATAGCCGGCACTCACGGTGTGCACGAACTTGTCCTGCGCCACCGGGTTGAACAGCACCTCGGAGAACGAGGTCACTTCCATGCGCATGGTCTGGGGGTTGAACGCAGCGCCGACCGGATGCTGCATCCACGCGTTCGCGACCAGGATCCACAGCGCCGACAGGCTGGTGCCCAATGCGAGGAACCAGGTCACCAACAGGTGCTTGATCCGCGAGATACGATCCCAGCCCATGAAGAACACGCCGACCAGGGTCGCCTCCAGGAAGAACGCCATCATCCCCTCGATCGCCAGCGGTGCACCGAAGATGTCGCCCACGTAATGCGAGTAGTACGCCCAGTTCATGCCGAACTGGAACTCCATCGTCACGCCGGTCGCCACGCCCATCGCGAAGTTGATGCCGAACAGCACACCCCAGAACTGCACCATGCGCTTCCACACCTCGCGTCCGGTCATCACGTAGACGCTTTCCATGATCGCCAGGATCCACACCAGCCCCAACGTCAGCGGCACGAACAGGAAGTGGTATAGCGCGGTCAGCGCAAACTGCAGGCGCGACAGTGTGACGACATCGGTATCGATGATCATGGGTGACCTGCAGGTGGGGTTGGTGCAGCGGGCGCCAGTCGACGCGCGATCGCGTCCGGGCTGGTATCGGGTTTTGCCTGCGGCGCGAACAGCAGCCACCAGATCAGCAACAGCAGTGCGATCTTTATGGCAATGACGGCGAATAACTCAAGCGTCAGCCGATGCAATGGCTTAAGAGATAACGATGCCGGGTAGTTAGACATACCTCGAATCCCGATAGTGCTTACAAAGTGACATTTGGGTCATAGGATCTTCGCGTCGCACGCACACCGATGTAGGCCTTGATCGCAGCGATAGCCAACGGCATTGCACCGAAGATGATGAACACCAGGTCGCCTGGGAGACGCAGCCATTCGATCAGGCGTGCAGCGTCGGTGCCGGTATAGGCGAGGCTGCGTGCATGCCAGTAACCGTGTTGCACCACATCCCACACCTGAAGCACGCCGCCGGGGAACATGCTCAGCGCCACCATCAACAACAGGCCGATGTTGGTGCCCCAGAAGCCGACCTTGATGTATTTCTCAATGCCCGGCCAGCGGGTGTCATCGGTGGTCTGACGAAGCACGAACACCATCAGGGCGATCGCCAGCATGCCGAACACGCCCATCATCGCGGCGTGGCCATGGTTGGGCGTGAGGATGGTGCCAACTTCGTAATAGCTGATGATCGGCAGGTTGATCAGGAAGCCGAACACGCCGGCGCCAAGGAAATTCCAGAAACCCACCGCAATAAGGAAATAGAACGTCCATTTGTGCGGCACGGCGATCGATCGGTCGCAGATGTCGCAGTCGCCGCGAGTGGTCCGAACGAAATCCCAGGCATCCAGTGTCAGCAAGGTCAGCGGCACCACTTCGAGTACCGAGAACATCGCCGACATCGCCATGTTGATCTGGCTCTGGCCGGTGAAGTACCAGTGGTGGCCGGTGCCGATGAGACCGCCACCGAAATACAGGATGGCATCCAGGTAAATCACCCGCAGCGCGGTGTTGCGCCGGGTCAGGCCGAGCTGGAAGAACGTCAGTGCGACCACCGTCGTGGCGAAGAACTCGAAGAAGCCCTCCACCCACAGATGGATGATCCAGAAGCGCCAGGTGTCGACGACCGTGAAGTTGGTCTTGGCACCAAAGAACAGCGCCGGCAGATAGAACATCGGAATCGCCAGTGCCGCGTAGAGGAACATCCGCGCCAGCGGTCGTGCCTCCGGATTGGCGACCGTACGTGGCCGTGCCAGCCACCACAGCATGGCGAACCAGCCGAGCAGCCCGACCACCATGAGGTATTGCCAGAAGCGGCCAATTTCCAGGTATTCCCAGCCCTGATTGCCGAACCAGAACCACCAGTCACCCAACCATCCGGACAGGCCCGCCCACTCTCCGAGCAGGCTGGCGCCAATCACCAGCACAAACGCGGCAAACAGCACGTGGATGGCAGGTGCCAGCCAGCGCGGCTCATCGGCGCGCAGCGAACGACCCAGAAATAGCGCAGCCGCGACGTAGGCCGTGGCGATCCAGAAAATCGCCGTCTGCAGATGCCATATGCGCAGCAGATTGCTGGGGAAGATTTTCTCCAGCTGGAAGCCATAGAAGCTGACGGGGTCGGCGCGAAAATGCGCGACCGCTCCGCCCACCAAGGTCTGCATCAGGAACAGCAGCATCACCACTACGAAAAACTTCACCAGCGCCCGCTGGCCGTGGCTGGCCTGTCCCGGAATCACCTGTGGGTGCACATGATGGCCACGGGTAACCCAGCCCAGATAATCGAATTTGCCGAAGGCCAGCAGCACCGCTCCAATGCCACCAAGCAGCACCACCAGACTCAATGCGCTCCACAGCAAAGCCCCCGGCGGCGGCCGATTGCCGACCTCGGGGTCATAGGGAAAGTTATTGGTATAGGAATAGTGGCTACCTGGCCGATCGGCGACCGAAGCCCATGCCGCCCAGGTGATGAACGCAGTGAGCTGGTGCAACTCGACTGGATCGGTGATCAGGTCGGGTTTGAGTCCACCATTCCCTGCCGGATCGTGGAAGTAGTTCTTCCAGTGGGGGATTTGCTGGCGATAGGCTGCTGCTTCCGGTGCGGTTATCTGCAGCGTGTCGCTGGCAGCATCAAAGCGATTGGTCTTCAACGTCACCGCAACTTGCGCGCGGATCGCCGCGGTCTGCATCGGCGTCAGCTCGGCTACCGGTTTGCCGTATTGCTGCTGTGCCAGCGCCGTGGCGGTGTCGTCACCGATCTCGTGGAGCGCCTCGGCGGAATAATCGGGTCCGAGGTAGGCGCCGTGTCCCCAGATCGTGCCGTTATCCATCAAACCGTAACGCAGGAACAGCGCCTGGCCGTTGCTGATGTCGTCCGCGGTGAAGAGCGTGGTGCCGTTGGAGTCCTTTACCTGACCGGGTATCGGCGGTGCGTTGCGATAAGCCAGAAGGGTGATTGCAAGCAAGGCGGCAAAGCCGAACACCAGCACGATCAATACCGAACGAACCCACCAGGGCGATAGTCGAGATTCTTCGGGTTCGTTCTTCGGTTGCGCGGCTTCGGCCATGATCATTCCCCCTGACGGGTTGGAAGTATCGTGGCGTGTCGGCGAACCCGCTTGGCGATGCTGCAACGCATGGACGGTATCACAGGCAGCGTGACGGTTTAGTGCACCGTGTGGATGACGTACTTGTTGATGGCGTGCAGATCACGAGCAGATTTACTCCCGCGAGCCGAGTGTGCGGCAACGTACAGAGCGTGCCGCTGGAAGAGCAGATCATCCAATAGCGGTTCGAAAGCAATATTGACGACACCGACGACAGGGACATTTCTCGAATATCAACGCCAAACTGGATAGCGCCGACATGCAATCTAACGAACACCGTTCCAATCATCCGATTCGCATTCGCAAAAGTGATCACGAACTGGATATCGAGAAGCACTCCGAAGTCGTCGAAGACGAAGACGGCGGTGTCGAAGAAGATTCATGGAATCATCGCCGTAGTCACAGTTCGTTGAACAATCCTTCTCTGGGTCGCCGGCCCGAACGCGCCGATCCGACCATGATGCACGATCGCCGGTAGTGGAAGCTGCCACCGCGCGCTCTCATGCATAGCGCTTACCAGCATTCGCGTAGCAACGACTCTGTCCAGAGAATGCACGGCTTTTGGCACGTAGGAGCCGTCGATGGCTGCGTCTAAACCACTCATCCTGACTATCAATGGAGGATCGTCGAGCATCAAATTTGCGCTGTTCGAGGCTGGTCATTCGCTGCAGAGGTTGCTTGCAGGTGGGATTGATCGGATTGGACTATCGCAGGCCAACTTTCAGGTGCAGGGCTTGAGCCAGGCGGATAGCTTTTCGCGACTGGTGACGGCGCCGGATCACACGGTGGCAGTTGGTATTCTGATGGACTGGATCAAGGAACGACTGGGCTCTAAGGTGTTGGCCGCTGTAGGGCATCGCGTGGTGCAGGGAGGGTCGAAGTACAGCGAACCGCAGTTGATCACCGATGAACTGATCGCGGACGTGCGTCAGCTTGTTCCCTTTGATCCTGAGCATCTGCCGGAAGAAATCCTGTTGATTGAGGCAGTTCGTCGACGGTTTCCCGACTTGCCACAGGTCGCATGCTTCGATACGGCCTTTCACCACGACCTGCCACGGGTGGCTCAGCTGCTGCCCATTCCTCGTCGTTACGAGGCACAGGGTGTTCGGCGGTACGGATTTCACGGCCTGTCGTATGAATTTCTGATGGGGGAACTGACCCATCAGGCGGGAGCAGAAGCGGGGCAGGGCCGCGTGATTCTTGCGCATCTCGGTAACGGTGCGAGCTTGGCGGCGGTCCATCACGGGAAATCCGTGGATACAAGTATGGGATTTACTCCGACCTCCGGGTTACCCATGAGCACGCGCTCCGGCGACCTAGATCCCGGACTTATCTGGTACCTGGCGCACACAGAAAAAATGAGTGCAAAGCAGTTCAACGAAATGGTCACAACCAAATCTGGATTGCTCGGCATATCGGAGACCAGCTCGGATATGCGTGATCTCCTCGACCGTGAGGCGCAGGACGTGCGTGCGGCGGAAGCTGTCGCTCTTTTCTGTTACCAGGTCATGAAATGGATTGGCGCATTCGCGGCAGCTCTGGGTGGACTGGACACGCTGGTGTTTGCCGGCGGCATTGGTGAAAACGCGCCGCTCATCCGGCAAAGGATTTGCGACGGACTCAGCTTTCTTGGCATCGAACTGAACCAGCAACGCAACGCACAGCATGCATCGTTGATTTCGTCCGATGCCGGACGAGTCAAAGTGCGAGTCATCCGCACCGACGAAGAACTCATGATCGCGAAATCCGTCGCTCGCGTCCTCAATCTCGGCTAATGCGGGAAACCCAGGTTATGAAAACCGCCACACTCACATCGGAACTTCTCCACAAGATGGACGCCTATTGGCGCGCCGCCAATTATGTGTCGGTCGGCCAGATCTATCTCTACGACAATCCGTTGCTGCGCGAACCGCTGACGCTGGCACACGTAAAGCCGTTGGTGGTCAGTCACTGGGGCACGACTCCTGGTCAGAATTTCATCTACGTGCATTTGAACCGTGTCATCAAGGAATATGACTTGGACATGTTCTATGTCGCTGGTCCCGGTCACGGTGGTCCGGCCGTTGTAGGGAATGTCTATCTCGAAGGTACATGGACGGATGTCTATCCAGATGTCACCCAGGACGAAGCCGGACTGAAAAAACTGTTCAAGCAATTCTCGTTTCCGGGCGGCATCTCCAGCCACGTTGCGCCCACGACGCCGGGTTCCATTCACGAAGGTGGAGAGCTGGGGTACTCGCTGAGCCACGCTTTTGGTGCTGCCTTCGACAATCCTGGCCTGATCGTGGCCTGCGTCATCGGCGACGGTGAGGCAGAAACCGGACCGCTGGCCACTGCGTGGCAGTCGAACAAGCTGCTTGATCCAATCACCGATGGTGCGGTGCTGCCGATCCTGCATCTAAATGGCTACAAGATCAGCAACCCGACGGTGCTGGCGCGCATCGATCATGATGAGTTAGAGCAGTTTTTTCTTGGCTGCGGCTGGACGCCATACTTCGTCGAGGGCAATGACCCGGACACGATGCACGAGTTGATGGCCAGCACGCTGAACCAGGCGATCGAAGACATCCGCACGATCCACGCCAGCGCGCGCGCGGAGCACAACACCACTCGCCCACGCTGGCCAATGATCGTGCTGCGTTCACCCAAAGGCTGGACCGGACCCAAGATAGTCGACGGCTTGCAGATCGAAGGGACCTTTCGTTCGCATCAGGTGCCGCTGTTAGTCGACGCTGCGCATCCCGATCACGTGAAGCTGCTGGAAAGCTGGATGAAGAGCTATCGCCCCGAAGAGCTGTTCGACCAAAATGGTCGGCTGATAGCGCAGCTTGCGGCACTGGCACCGATGGGTGACCGGCGCATGGGCTCCAATCCGCACGCTAACGGGGGCCTGCTGATGCGCGATCTACGCATGCCGGACTTCCGCGAGCACGCGGTGCAGATTACGTCATCAGGCGCCGTAGATGCCCAGGACACCATGGTGCTAGGCAAATTTCTGCGCGACGTCATCACGCTCAATCATGAGCAGCACAATTTCCGCCTGTTCGGCCCCGATGAGACGCTGTCTAATCTGCTGGGCGCCGTCTTCGAAGCGACCGACCGCCAGTGGGACGCGAACACGCAGGGCAATGACGAGTACCTGGCACCCAGCGGACGCGTGCTGGACTCGATGCTCAGTGAGCATCAATGCGAAGGATGGCTGGAAGGGTATCTGCTGACCGGCCGGCACGGCCTGTTCAACAGCTACGAGGCGTTTATCCGCATCGTCGACTCGATGTTCAGCCAGCACGCCAAGTGGCTGAAGGTGACCAAGGAGTTGCCCTGGCGCCGGCCGATCGCTTCATTGAATTACTTGCTCGCCTCGCACGTCTGGCAGCAGGACCATAACGGCTTCACGCATCAGGATCCCGGCTTTCTCGATCACGTGATCAACAAGAAGGCTGACATCGTGCGGGTGTACCTGCCGCCGGATGCCAACTGCCTGCTATCGGTAGCTGACCACTGCCTGCGCAGCCGCAACTACGTCAATGTGGTGGTAGCCGGCAAGCATGCGTTGCCGCAATGGTTGAGCATGGATGCGGCCGTGGTGCACTGCACGCAAGGTATCGGTATCTGGCAATGGGCAAGCAATGATCAGGACAGCGAACCGGATGTGGTGATGGCCTGCTGTGGCGATACACCGACGCTAGAGGTGCTGGCCGCGGTATCGATCCTGCGTGAGCATCTACCCGAGCTGAAGATCCGGGTGGTCAACGTGGTCGACTTGATGAAACTGCAGTCTTGTTCCGAGCATCCGCATGGATTGAGCGACGCGGATTACGACTCGCTGTTCACTCGCGACAAGCACATCATTTTCGCGTTTCATGGCTACCCATGGCTAGTTCACCGGCTCACCTATCGGCGCACCAATCGCGAATTGCATGTGCGTGGCTACAAGGAGGAGGGCACGATCACGACGGCTTTCGACATGCGCGTCCAGAACGACCTGGACCGTTTCCATCTCGTGCAGGATGTCATCGATCGTCTTCCGCATCTGGGCTCCAAGGGGGCTTACCTCAAGCAGCAGATGCGCGACAAATTGATCGAGCACAAGCACTACATCGACAAGCACGGTCAGGACTTGCCCGAGATTCGAAACTGGAGGTGGGTAAATCAGGTCGCCCCTGAGGGGAAACCGGAAGCTGGATACGTCCATGCCTGAATTGACCCCAGGAGCCCACGAAAATCTATCGGGCGACAAAGCCGCATCAACGACTCGCGGAGCAGTCGTCTCGGTGCGCGGCAGTGTGGTCGATGTGCGGTTTGACCACGGCCTGCCGGATATCTATGCCCTGCTTCGCGCAGGCGAAGCAGGGCATATCGTCATCGAAGTGATGGCCCAACTCGATGCTAACCGTGTGCGGGGTATTGCCTTGACGCCAACGCAAGGTTTGGCCCGGGGAATGCCTGTAGAAAACTCGGGCGCCCCTCTACTGGCACCGGTCGGTAAGCAGATCATCTCGCGTATGTTCGACGTGTTCGGCAACGTCATTGACCACCAGCCGGAACCCGCAGACCTCCAATGGCGCTCCGTTCATCGTGCTCCACCGTCGTTGTCCGAACGTTCCACAAGATCTGAGATATTCGAGACAGGCATCAAAGCTATTGATGTGCTTGTACCGTTAGAACGAGGTGGCAAGGCGGGTTTGTTTGGTGGCGCGGGCGTTGGCAAAACCGTTCTGCTCACCGAGATGATTCACAACATGGTCGGCCATCAGCAAGGGGTGAGCATTTTCTGCGGCATTGGAGAACGCTGCCGCGAAGGTGAGGAGCTTTACCGCGACATGAAGGCAGCCGGCGTTCTGCCAAACATGGTGATGGTCTTCGGTCAAATGAATGAGCCGCCTGGCAGCCGATTTCGCGTGGGAGCGGCAGCGCTGACGATGGCTGAGTATTTTCGCGATGACGAGCATCGCGATGTGCTGTTGTTGATAGACAATATCTTCCGCTTCATCCAGGCCGGCATGGAAGTGTCCGGTTTGATGGGGCAGATGCCGTCTCGGCTAGGTTATCAGCCCACGATGAGCACAGAACTTTCGGGCCTTGAGGAACGCATTGCCAATACTCACGCCGGCGCCATTACGTCAATTCAGGCGGTGTATGTGCCAGCGGATGACCTGACCGATCCTGCAGCAGTGCATGTCTTTTCGCATCTCTCCGCCTCGATCGTCTTGTCGCGCAAGCGCGCAAGTGAAGGTCTTTACCCAGCCATTGATTTGCTGCAGTCGAATTCAAAGATGGCCACGCCTGGCATTGTTGGCGACAGGCACTACAAGCTGGCCCAGGAGATTCGGCGGACTCTCGCGCAATACGATGATCTCAAGGACATCGTCGCCATGCTCGGTCTGGAGCAGCTTTCTCCTGAAGACCGCAAGGTCGTTGCTCGTGCGCGGCGACTGGAGCGATTCTTGACACAACCTTTCTTTTCCACCGAGCAATTCAGTGGTGTCAAAGGAAAGCTCGTCAGCTTGCAAGATTCGCTCGATGGTTGCGAACGTATTCTGCGCGACGAATTCAAGGACTATCCCGAGAGTGCGCTTTACATGATCGGCGCCATTAGCGAGGCGAAGAGCACTGGCTCCCAGTCGGAACCGAAGCCAGCTTCGCAACCAAAGACCGTACCGGCCGAAGCTCATGAAACTTAGAGTTCTTCTTCCTGACGAGGTCTTTTTAGAAGGGACAGAAGTGTCTCGCATCGTCGCCGAGACGTGCGATGGATCAGTTGGCCTGTTGCCTCATCGCCTTGATTGCGTTGCGTCTCTCGTACCTGGGATTTTGACTTACACAACGCAAGAGGGTGGAACGGTTTACCTCGCTGTAGACGAAGGCGTGCTGGTTAAAGCTGGCGCAGATGTTTTTGTCTCTGTTCGCCGCGCCATCGGTGGAACGGGTCTCGTTGAACTGCGCGAAGCGGTCAAACGCGATTTTTTAGCCTTCAGCGAACAGGAAAGGGATGTTCGCGCTGCAATGGTCAAAATGGAAAGCGGCCTGATTGGGCGCTTTGCAGAGTTTCAACATGAAAGATGAACTGAAAGATTCGTCGTCGAACCGAGATGCGCGATTCAGTGCAGAGGTGAGCGCGAAGGTTTCGCGCAAGCTCAGGGCAGAACGCGATGGCAAACAAGGTGTCTGGTTCGGTCTGGGTATGTTCGGACTTATCGGCTGGTCGGTCGCGGTACCAACGATCCTTGGCGCGATGCTGGGACTTTGGTGGGATCGACGTCATCCAGGTGCGCATTCATGGACGCTTGCGCTGTTGGTTGCCGGACTGATCATCGGTTGCGCTAATGCCTGGCACTGGATATCGCAGGAGGACAAGGCTATGAAGGATGATACGGAGGACAGCGATGAGTGAAGCATTGATTCTCATCCTGGCGTTGCTTGCGGGTGTTCTTGTCGGAGTATTTTTCTTTGGCGGACTTTGGTGGACTATCCAGCGAAGCATTGTTTCTACGCAGCCGGCGGTGCTGGTCGTAGGCAGCTTCTTGCTGCGAATTCTGGTGACCGTGATGGGTTTCTATCTTGCGTTGCAAGATGGCTGGCAAAGTCTAGTGGCTTGCCTTAGCGGCTTTCTTGTCGCGCGCATCGCGGTGACGCGGATTATCGCGATGCCACGCAACAAGACGGCCAAGCCGCCGCGCCGGCATACGCCATGAACCTCACTTCCGACCAGCAGATCTTCTGGCAATACGGCTTCGTCAAACTCAATGGAACGATTGTCACGACCTGGGCCCTGATGCTGGCAATGTCGCTTGGCGCAAAGCTCATTACGCGCAGGCTTGCGACTGAGGGCGAAGTTTCACGGTGGCAAGCCGCGCTGGAAATTATCGTTACCGGCATAGGTGAGCAGATCAAGGAGGTCGGTCTTGGCCATCCGGAAAGGTATCTTGGCTTTCTTGGCACGCTGTTCCTGTTTGTAGCAACAGCCAGTTTATGTACGGTGATTCCTGGCTATATGCCGCCGACGGGATCGCTTTCGACCACGGCGGCGCTGGCGTTCTGTGTATTCATCGCCGTGCCCTTGTTCGGCATGCGTGAGCAGGGCCTCCTCGGTTATCTCAAAACCTATGCGGAGCCCACACCAATCATGCTGCCGTTCAACATTATCAGCGAACTATCGAGAACGCTGGCCCTGGCTGTCCGTCTGTTCGGCAACATGATGAGCGGGGCGATGATCATCGGCATTTTGCTCACGATCACTCCGTATCTGTTTCCGGTCGTCATGACTGCACTTGGCTTGCTCACCGGGATGGTTCAGGCCTATATCTTCAGCATTCTTGCGGCCGTTTACATTGCGGCCGCCACTGTAGCTCGCAAGAAGAAACCGGAACCACGGCCCGCACCCACCCCCACCCATTGAAAGTGCAGCACTAACGTCAAAGGATTTCCCATGGACAGCAGCGTACTCATCGCAGTGGCATCGATCATCACTGCCGGATTGACTACCGGCTTCGGTTGCATGGGCCCCGCCCTAGGTGAAGGGCGGGCGGTCGCCACCGCGATGACTTCATTGGCCCAACAGCCGGACGCTTCAGCCACCATAACCCGGACCTTGTTCGTGGGCTTGGCGATGATCGAGTCGACGGCAATTTACTGCTTCGTCGTCTCGATGATCCTCATTTTTGCCAATCCATTCTGGAGTCATTTCATCGCTCTGGCCGGAGGCAAGTAAGTCATGCTCATCGACTGGTTCACCGTGGTGGCCCAGGTGCTGAATTTTCTGGTCCTGGTCTGGCTGCTGAAACGTTTTCTCTATCGCCCCATTCTCAACGCCATTGATGTGCGCGAGAAGCGGATCGCTTCGGAGCTTGCCGATGCTGCTTCAAAGAAAGTTGAAGCACAAAGGGAGCGTGATGAGTTCAAGAACAAGAACAAGGCATTCGACGACCAACGTAACGCGCTGTTTGGCAAGGCGACCGACGAGGCGAAGGCCGAGCGCGAACGACTCCTCAACGAGGCGCGGAAGGCAGCTGAAAGTCTGAATCAAAGGCAGCAGGAGGCGTTGAGCGCCGAAGCCAACAATCTCAATCAGGCCATCAGCCAGCGGATACAGCAGGAAGTTTTCGCCATTGCACGGAAAGCGCTGACCGATCTCGCTACGACAAGTCTGGAAGAGCGCATCGTGGAAGTTTTCATCTGTCGCTTGGGCGAGATGGACGACAGTATGAAGACCACACTGGCGGCGGCTCTTGTGGCATCGCCCGATACGGCCGTCGTACGTAGCGCATTTGACCTTATGCCGGGACAGCAAGCCACGATCCAGAATGCACTCAACGGAACTTTCGCGGCGAAAATACCGCTTCAATTCAGCTCCACACCAGAGCTTATCGGCGGGATCGAGTTCACTGCTGGTGGCCAAAAGATAGCTTGGACCATCGCGGGTTACCTTGCATCGTTGAAAAAGAGTATCGACGATGTTCTGTCCCAGCAGGAAAAGTTCGCAGCATCGCCTCGGATCGGTGCGGAGGCGGCAGCCGTCGTAAAAAGCTCGTGAACATTGCACACGAGAACTTGCAGGGTGTCCTGGATCGGGCCTTCGGCGAGATTCATCGGGCGCAGGCGACTTTCATTCCGCAACTGACGCTGCAAGAAGTGGGGTTAGTTACCAATGTTTCCACTGCCATCGCCACCGTTTCGGGTCTTCCCGGCGTGGGTTATGAGGAGTTGCTGCAGTTTCCGGGCGGTTTGCTAGGCATCGCATTCAACCTGGATGAGGACGAAATCGGGGTCATCCTGCTCGGCGATTATCAGGCTTTGCACGCCGGCGATGCGGTTGAGCGTACGGGGCGCGTCATGGACATAGCGGTGGGAGAGGCGCTACTCGGCCGCGTGATCGACCCACTCGGCAATCCTCTCGACGGTAAAGGCATACCTGCCACAGACCAGCGCCTGCCTATCGAGCGGGCAGCTCCCCCGATCATGGACCGTGCGCCCGTCACAGTGCCGTTGCAGACGGGGCTTAAGGTGATTGATGCCCTCATTCCGATCGGGCGCGGTCAGCGCGAACTGATTCTTGGGGATCGGCAGACGGGGAAGACCGCCATAGCAATCGATACCATCTTGAACCAGCGGGAACAAAACGTGCTTTGCATCTACTGCGCGATTGGTCAGCGCGCCTCCGCAGTCGCCAAGGTCGTGGCCACCCTGAGCGAGAAGGGCGCGATGGACTACACCGTGGTGGTAGTTGCAGAAGGCAGCGATGCACCGGGCCTTGTGTATATCACTCCTTACGCAGCGACGAGTATCGCCGAATATTTCATGGAGAAGGGGCGCGATGTCCTGATCGTGTTCGACGACCTGACGCAACACGCCCGCGCTTATCGTGAGCTCTCCCTCCTTCTTCGCCGTCCTCCTGGTCGCGAAGCATTTCCTGGAGACATCTTCTATATCCATTCGCGCATGCTGGAACGGGCCACCCATCTGGGTCAGAAGCGCGGCAATGGCTCACTTACGGCACTTCCCATCATAGAAACCGAAGCGCAGGACATCTCGGCCTATATCCCGACCAATCTCATCTCTATCACCGACGGACAGATATATCTTTCACCCACGTTGTTCGAACTAGGCGTCCTTCCTGCGGTTGATGTCGGCAAGTCCGTTTCGCGAGTGGGCGGGGCCGCGCAGCGGGCTGCATATCGTGCGGTAGCTGGCAACATCAAGCTTGCCTATGCGCAGTTCGAGGAATTGGAAGCATTTGCCAAGTTCGGCACCCGTTTGGACAAATCCACCCGCCAGTCAATCGACCATGGACAGCGTATCCGCGCATGTCTCAAGCAATCGGAGTCCCAACCCGTGTCGTTGATCGACCAGATCGCCGTGCTTCTGGCTTTGACGGCAGGCCTGTTTGATCGGGTGTCGCTTGAAAAAGTGAACGAAGCCGAGCAGGCGTTGCGACAAGCTGCAGCGGAAAATCCAACGGAATTAGCGGGGCGGCTTTCCGCTGCCACAGAACTAAGTAATGCTGATCGCAAGACAATTCTGGAAATGGCGACTCGTGCCCTTGCATCGTTTCAGGCATCTCCCGACGACGGGTCCGACGCCAAGGCCGCCGCGGCATGAGCGGAAGCCTGGAGAGTTTGCGTCGAAAAATTACCGGTGCGAGCGATCTGGGAAACGTCGTGCGTTCAATGAAGGCATTGGCCGCTTCGAGCATCGGACAGTACGAAAAGGCCGTTCAATCGCTGGACGATTACTACCGGACGGTGGAACTTGGATTGGCCGCTTGCATTCGAGAGGGCGGCGTGGCTCGTCTTGATCCAGTGACAAGGGCAGCAAGCACGATCGGTGCAGTGGTCTTCGGGTCAGACCAAGGCCTTGTCGGCGGCTTCAACGAGGTATTGGCTGAATTCGCCTTGCATGAGCTCGGAACGTTACCCGGCAAGACAACAAAAGTTTGGGCAGTCGGAGAGCGCATTCAATCACTCATGGTGGATGTCGGAGTTCAGCACGCGGGGGTGCTGTCCGTTCCCATATCCGTCAACGGTATAACTGCAGTCGTCGGTGAGATACTTGTCGAAATCGAGGTGGCTCTTGAGCATGGAGAGATCGAGGAGGTTTATGTTTTCTACAACCATCCGAAATCTGGAGCCATTTACGAGCCCGTCAACAAGCGGCTGTTGCCACTAGACCGGGCGTGGGAAAGTGGGTTTGCAAAACTTCCATGGCCGACCGGGAGTTTGCCTCAGGTCATCGGGCCTACTACGTCGGTGCTCCGGGCTTTGATCCGGGAATACCTGTTTGTTCTGCTCTTTCAGGCATGCGCGGAATCGCTCGCCAGCGAAAATGCCAGTCGTCTGGCAGCGATGCAACGTGCTGAAAAAAACATCCGGGAAATTCTGGAAGACCTGAGCGGAACCTTTCATCGTATTCGACAGGAGTCTATCGACGAGGAGCTGTTCGACTTGATCTCTGGCTACGAAGCGATGGCTAAAAGAGGTACCAAAGTTGGCGCTGTCCCCTGAATTTGTTATTCAAGGAAGCTTGATAGCTTGCGACCTCAGTTGCTTGAGTCAATCAATATCTACATGACGCCTTTTGCCTGGGGGTCAAACATACGCCATTGACCGTCGACGCCCTCGATGGTGATCAGGGCGTCGTTGCCCTGTTGTTGTACCCTCAGAGCAGCACTGATTGCGAACCGAAGGGCGTCCAGGCGGCTTTTAAATTCTGGATGACCATCGTTGCTCACCACCACAGACCATTCGCCATGACGCAACGGCGCAAATGGGATGTTAAATATGATCATAAATATGCATGCGTGGCTGGCTGATCTGAAGCGTGGCCTTATTACAGTGATCACGCCGTATAAGTTGACGATGGACCGTAGCCAATTTTTGGTGGTGTAGTTCATCGACAAGTCTCAACACGCTGCGTACACAGATGCGCGGTGGATTAGCTTGCTGAGCTACCACGGCGCATCGTCACGATACCAGCACTGATCTGGGGCTATATTGACAGGCTACTCAGCGGTGCCTCTGCGAACCCAGTGGAAAGCCAAGAAAGCCATCGAATCGTCGTAACGCTTGCGCAAAAAGCCAGAGATGGCGCAGATGCGCAGCAATTGGCTGACTTCATTGTTTCTGCCTGGCAGACGATCGAAGCTTCCCTTTCGCCCATCATTGGGCAGCGCAGCGTCGCAACGCTCTATAAGCGCAGCTTTTATCTCGCCAGCCGAGAACATCCATGGTTGATGGATATGCATGAAGGCATGCAGACAACGGTGAATCTTGCTGCGTTGAAAGCCGCACTCCTTGAGCGGACTAGCGCTGAGATCGCAGCCGGTGCGGGAGGCGCACTGCAGATGTTTTACGAGGTGCTAACCAACCTGATTGGGGCCTCGCTCACTGAACGACTAATGCGATCCGTATGGGCAGATCTGTTTCCTGTTCCTACGCAGGAAAACTCAGCATGAATAAGACCGTGACCATCAATCGTTTGGCCACCGGCGTTCCCGGCCTGGACGACGTGCTCGGAGGAGGGCTGCCCGAATTCTCGTTCAACCTGATCGCGGGGCCACCGGGTTGCGGCAAGACAACCCTTGCGCATCAGATGATGTTCGCCCTGGCCACGCCACAGCGTCCAGCGATCTATTTCACCGTGCTGGGCGAGCCGCCGTTGAAGATGTTGCGCTACCAGCAGCAATTCGAATTTTTCGACGCCGCATCGGTCAATCAAGCGGTTCACTTCATCAGCCTGACCGACGACATGATGGCGGGCGGCCTTAAGCAGGTGCTGCGCCGTATCGTCGACGAAGTAGAGGCGCAGAACCCGGCACTTGTGTTCGTCGACTCCTTTCGGTCGGTGATGTTGGCAAGCACAGCCGAAGCCAGGGCCTATCTCAACCTTCAACATTTCGTTCAGCAGTTGGGCATGCTGATGACAAGCTGGCAGGCCACGACGTTCCTCATCGGGGAATACTTCAACGAGGCCGATGCCAATCCGGTGTTTACGGTGGCGGACGGTTTGATCTGGTTGCGTCAGAGCGTGCAACGCAACTCGATGGTGCGCAAGTTGGAGATCATGAAAATGCGTGGCCAACCCACGCTACCGGGGTTGCACACTTTTCGTATTGACGCTTCTGGCATGCGCGTGTTCGCACCCGCTCGGGTATCTGTCGCGACGCCCGCTGTCTCTGCCGCGACGGGCTCCAATGAAAGGCTTCGGATGGGCGTGCCTCGTCTGGATGACATGCTGGGTGGCGGCTTGCCGCGCGGTTATTCCATGCTTGTGGCTGGCCCGTCAGGGTCGGGCAAGAGCATTCTTGCGGCAGCCTTTTTAGCAGAGGGCGCGTGCTGTGGAGAAACCGGTGTCATTGCGGCTTTTGAGCAAGTTCCCAACCGTTCTCATACACCGATTCTTGCTGAGCTGATCGACAAAGGTAGGGTGGCCTTGGTGAATAACCGGTCACCCGATTTGTCGATCGATGAAATCATGCTTCTGCTGGTGTCGGAGATCCGTCGCCTCAAGGCGACCCGCGTAGTGATCGATTCGCTGTCAGGCTTCGAGCTTGCCTTGGCTCCGACCTTTCGTCCGGACTTTCGCGAAAATCTATCGCGTATGATTGCCGCCCTCGCGGCGGAGGGTGTCACAGTGCTGATGACTTCCGAGCTGGAGGATCGTTACACGGATCTTCGCTTCAGTCCGTACGGCACGGCTTTCATGACGGACGCCATCATCGTACAGCGCTACATCGAGGTCGACAGTCGGTTGCTGCGCATGATGGCGGTGGTCAAAGTGCGCGGGAGCGCGCACTCGGATGAGTTGCGTCTCTTCAGTATCAACGACGACGGTATCAAAATCAGTGAGATGCTCACTGATCAAGAGGGATTGCTGGGTGGCAGACCTACGAAGAAAGATCACCGTGATGTAGCGTCCATCAACGCTGAAAATTCTCATGAATGATCAACGCACGTCAGATCTTTTGCTATGAACAGCAAACCAGTCGATGACACCGAGGCTGCAGCGCTTGCAGCACGTGAACTTGTCCAACTGCAACAGCAAGCCGAGCAAGTGCGGGAAGTATTGAATGGCTTACAACAGAATCTGGTTGAAGTAGAGACTAGTCTGGATAACAGCCATGCAGCGCAACTTCGTGAAGCCAACGAGCAGTTGGTGCAGGCGGCTCTTCTTGCCCATAGCCATGCCGATACCGTCAAGCAGGCACTAGAGCAAGTGTCACGAACTGCCGAACTCGATGCGTTGACCAAACTCCCGAATCGCCCTCTGCTGTTCGATCGCCTCACCCAAGCCATCGCTATGGCAAAACGCATCGGAAATCGGGTGGCGATTCTTTTCATTGATCTCGACGACTTCAAGCACATCAACGATACGTTCGGCCACACGATGGGCGACGAAGCACTTCAAGCGGCGGCACATTGCCTTTCGTCATCCGTTCGCGATGCAGACACCGTAAGCCGCCATGGAGGCGATGAATTCCTGATCCTGCTCCCGGACTTGTCTGATGCCTCCGACGCGGCCGTCCTCGCCGAGAAGGTGATAACGGCGCTCGCAAGACCCATGCGGCTTGGTGATCACGTATTGCGGTTGGCTGCAAGTATTGGCATCAGTATCTACCCCGATGACGGTGCGGAAGCCGATGCGCTGATCCACCATGCTGACGTCGCCATGTATCGAGCGAAAAAGGGCAGTCCTGGCAGTGTTGTGTTCTACGGCGATGAAGCTATAGATGAGTCTCCTCATGAACCGATTGCGCTGGCATCGCTGAAGCGGCCCTTGGTTCGTTATGAGGAAGCGTTGTTGGAGCACGAGCTTCGCCATGCGCAGCTGTGCGAGGCGAACGAGCAGCTCGTCATGGCGGCGCTCAATGCGCAAGACCTGCAGGCGGCCGCGGAACAGGCGCACCGCAAGCAAACAGAGTTTCTGGCGTTCGTAGCGCACGAGCTACGTGCTCCACTGGCGCCTATTCGTCTGGCGACAAGCATGATGGTAGAGGTGGGCACGGAGAAGTTGCCCAAGATGCAGGCGATCATCGAGCATCAAGTCGCGCACATGGCTCGACTCGTAACCGATTTGCTGGACGTATCGCGAATCAATACCGGCAAATTGCGGATCGAATGTCGAAGGATCGACATCGTCTCGATTCTCGATGCTGCTATCGAAGGATGCCGGCCTGCGATGGATTTGCGTTTGCAGCACTTCCGGTTGCAGTTGCCCGCAGTTACCGTGGAGGTACAAGGTGACCCCGTTCGGCTGACACAGGTCATAAGTAACCTGCTGACCAATGCATCGAAGTACACGCAGGAAGGGGGGCAGATCAGGTTACGGCTTGTGACGACTGACACTGACGCCGTGATAACTCTGACCGATAACGGCATCGGCATCAGTGCCGCTGCACTGCCCGAGATCTTCAATCCTTTTGTGCAGGACGCACATGCCATTGGATTCAACGGAACGGGCCTGGGTATCGGGCTGACGGTGGTTCGCGAACTGGTTGAAGCGCATGGCGGCACGATCGGTGCCACCAGCGATGGCAAGGGATTCGGCAGTCAATTCGTGGTGACGTTACCTCTGGCCCAAGCCTCCCTAACATACCGGGATACTGGGTCTGCGACATGACACCATGAACCCTAGCAATTCGGAGCTTGGGGCCCTTCGAGGCTCAGAGCCAACCACCATTGAAACCGGCACGCTTGAGCCCTTGAACGAGATAGGGGCATTCACGCATCAATTTCCACAACAATCCGCTTCGATGATTTTCGATCATCAACAGGACCGGTCCCTGGCTGATGCCGTAGTGCCACTGCGAGATCCAGCCTGCCTTATCGATCCCTTTTCCAGGATAGGTAGGGTTGATCGTCGCCCTGAAGCCGTATGGATTGACGTCATGCAGTTCGAGTTCGTCGACAAAATGATCGATAGCTGGCAAGACGATTTCAGGTGCGAACGGCAGTGATGCGACCACTGCTGATGGCGAGATCGTACCGTCATCGGGGCCGTACGGCGCACCGCGTGCGACATAGTTGAAGAACTGGCGTTCGATGCCGTCAATCAGGACAGTTTCCGGTCCCGGACCTTGGCAGGCGGTCAGACCCCAGCACTTCGGCCCATAGCCGGCGAACCCAAGGGGATTGGCAATCGCGTACTGCCGTTGGACATAGGTTGCGCGCCGACTATTTTCGAAATAGTCGATGCCTTTGTCGCGCATAAAAGCGTCCTGGATACCGCGGAAATCTATCCAGATGTGTGGAAACTGATGCGTGAACAAGGCTCCGGCATACAGATATTCCTGTCCATAGATTTGCTTCCATTCATAGGCGGTCACCCAGGCCCGGTAGCTGTTTTCAGGAATCGGATGTGTTGGTGAACCCAGCGCTAGCATGTATAGCAACAGTGCCTCGTTGTAACCCTTCCAGGAAGGTCCGAGAAACCCACTTTCAGGCCTCCATCCCATGCTTACTGTCGAATCACTGTCCTGCGCCCAGTCCCATTCCACGCGACGATAGAGTGCATCGGCTATCGATCGAATTTCGACCTCGGCGGGCGCTTGCCCGACGAAAAAGCGTGCACACGTGAGCATGCCAGCCAGTAACAGCGAAGTATCAATAGTCGATAACTCACATTGCCAAGCGCGCCGACCGGTCTGCATATCGAGAAAGTGATAGTAAAAGCCGCGGTACCCGGTGGCGTCTGGCTCAGGGCCGTGTGCACTTTGGGAAAAGAATCGCAACGTGACTAGCGTCCGTTGGACGGCTTCCTCGTACGAAAGGAGGGCGCGGGTCACCGCGACTGGGTAGGACGCCAAAGCAAAACCAACGGCGGCAATACTTGCGGGCCAGCCCGATATGTCGTTGCCGTCCGGCGCGGTCTTGTCAAGAATCAATCCATTGCTTGGATTGAACTCATGCTGAAAATAGCGGAAGGCCTTTTGCTGGATGTTGTGGAGTTTTTCGTCAACGCTCTCGGGCGGATGATTCATTGGATTTCCAGGCTCTTCTATCTTTGGAGCCATCATGTAAGCGTTGCTTTGAAACAAAATTTCATCTAGCTGTAAAGTCAGGTAGAAGGCGATCGAATTCGCGCTTTACCACCGCATAGCACTCGCAACAAGCTCGCTCCAGCCCGGGCCGATCGAGCACAGTGATGTGCCCACGGCGGTATGTGATCAGACCCTGCAATTGAAGTTTTCCAGCGGCTTGCGTGACGCCTTCACGCCGTACGCCGAGCATGTTGGCGATAAGGTCTTGGGTCATGATCAGCTTGTTGGAAGGCAGCCGGTCAAGGCTCATTAGCAACCAACGGCATAGCTGCTGATCGACCGAATGATGCCGATTGCACACTGCAGTCTGTGCCATCTGTGTGAGCAGAGCCTGTGTATAGCGCAACAACATGTGCTGCAATGCGCCCGAGAGGCTAAATTCCTTTTTCAGCAACTGCCCCTTAAGTCGATACGCGTAGCCTCGACTCTGGACCACAGCACGATTGGGTGTGGTTTCACCAC
>Ga0302230_10000153_pt1 | contig 69156 bp, 66 predicted proteins | sample II_Palsa_N2_1_FD_193523 | JGI IMG/M metagenome (GOLD analysis project Ga0302230, IMG submission 193523) | Peat permafrost microbial communities from Stordalen Mire near Abisko, Sweden - II_Palsa_N2_1 | ecosystem: Environmental > Terrestrial > Soil > Palsa > Peat permafrost | place: Sweden... | reverse complement strand
TTAGGCGTTGTTGAGCACTCATCATGCTTTCAATATGAAGGCTAACCTCAGCGGCTTGTGGCATGCCACAAGCCTTGTAGCTCTAGCGGATAATGACTCGTACCATCCTGGTACTCGCCCTTCGGGCGCTTTGCGTCCAAAACGTTCCATACGTTTTGCAATCCTCATTACGAGCAACCCTAGTCTCGCTTTACTCCTAGCCTAAAACCAAACTAAAAGGAGTATAGATGTGTCATGCCAGTTTCAATAGGCTGGATGAGATCAAAAGAACTAGCCTGCGCGGGGTTTCCAACCAAGTGTAGCCAGATAAAAATAAAGCTTGCCAACATCATATAACTTGATTGAGATGAGCGAAAAACTTTTCAATATGAACTAGTGGTTAAGCGTACCAGTAATATTAAATTGTTAATCCTGTATAGTGCAAAAGTAGCAGAACGTAGCCCAGGCGTGAAAGCACGAGATCATATCCCTTTTTTAATTCATAAGGCGCCTAAGTTAAAACCCATTAACAAATAAATCCTGCCTAACAGTTGATTGTTTTTCCATTAGTTAAGTTATTTGTAAAATAAAAGTAATATCATACAGCCATTTTTGAGATAGGTTCTAGAGTGAAACCAAACCCGGATAGGTAAATAATAACAAATGCAGGACATTCAATAAGAAATGCGTCAGAATTGCCATTTCAATCGAATCCCTGCGTTGTTTTACCCAGCCATAGCCGAGGCCTGAAAAAGTGGCTAGAGCAGCATAAGTCAAGCCCCCATTGGGTAGATGTTTTAAACCAAAAAGAATGGAGGCTAAAAGCCAGCTGAGAGTATGGACCGATGGTAGTTTTTTAAATAGCCGGGGTAAAAAGTGGCTTTGTAAAAATCCTCTAAAAAAAGTTTCTTCAAGGACGCAGGTCAAAAATAAATTATTAATAACCCAAAAAATAAACCAAGAGGGAAATTTAGGATCAATTTGGATAAAACCCACAGCACAAGAGAGGGCTGCAATGGCACTGATAGATAAAAGCAGGGGACGAAAACTTTGGATCAAGGTTGTAAAAAATGCGGTAAGCGAAGGCAATAAAGGGCAGAAAAATAGCAATAACAACCCACCGATTAAACCGCTGTCAAAATTTAAATAGAGCGTGAAAGGGTAAGCGTTGGGACTGACAATGATATTGCGAAAAACTAAGTAATTGTGAAATCCGGGTACAAGATGATAACTAAAACTTAATATCAAACAAGTTAGAATAATGCCACTGATAGTTTGCAATGCCCAGTTTCTCTGAGCTTTGTATACATAAGCCATCACAACAGTGGCAACAAGATAAGGCAAGGCCGCAGCACCGATATGATTGCTGATAAGACCAAAAATAACAGCGACGCCCCAGACAGCTAATTTCCATGCTTTGTTTATGTGACAAAACAAAAACATCAAAGAAATAATTATCGAGATAATAAAGGTTGCCGTAAGGCTGTGATCTAAAATAAAACTCGCGCCGATTGACATTCTCTAATCCTTAATGAGAAATATTTATTTTTGAATCTTTAAAATTTAAGTTTTTAGGAAAATCTAATTGAGAAGCAAGGGGGCCAACCATGAATAAGTTAATCTTCTTAATTAAAAATTCTAGAGTTAAGAGAAGGTATTTCATCATTTATCCCTAGGTGGTTTTGGGCTTATCCTCAATGGCGGCTTTTATATCAACTTTTATATCAAGATGGAGCTCAACCTAGGGTAACATAGGTTTTCAATAATAGAAATTAGGAGATATTCATGAGTGATGGTTTAAAAAGTTTATCTGAAAAGCAATGTATTCCTTGCCAAGGGGATACGCTTCCTTTGGATCAGGATATGGCCAAAAATTTATTAGTCAAACTGGATCATGAGTGGCAAATCAATGAACTGGGTCATTTGTTTAAAAAATATACATTTAAAAATTTTATCTTGGCAATGCATGTAGCCTCCACGATTGCAGAGATCGCTGAAATTACAGGCCATCATCCTGATTTACATATAGGTTGGGGTTATTGTGCCGTGGAGATTTGGACGCACAAAATTCAGGGGTTGACGGAGAGCGATTTTTATCTGGCGGCAAAAATCGAGCAATGCTTGCGGGCTTGATGGCAAAAGTTGGGATTAAAAGGCTTAGAGCCAGCATTTGTCACGAGTTTACAGGTTTTAACCACTGTAGAACCTTTGAGGTTTATCTTAATTTTTTAAATATTTTTCAAATTTTTCCAGGAAACTTAGAAAAAATTCCTTGCTCCATAATTCTAGATTTTACTAGCTCGCGTCCTTTTAAAAATCTTGCAACGTCTTTTGTTGTTTGTTGCCAATCTATGGTGTCAACTTTATGTTTAAGCTCAGCAAAGATCCATGATTTATTGGTAACTACTCACCCCTTATCTTTGCGATTTGTTCCATTTTGACTTTAGATTTACAGCGTCTCGAGCACCACCTATGGTTGCTTGGACATTTACATCCCTTGTATCTTTGTATCTTTATAAATGTGGTATTTAAGGTTGCTTTAATGGCCTGCATGCATAAATTATTAATCATTCTAAATGCCATTTTAAGATCAGGCATCGCTTGGCGAGGAGGGCTTCAAAATGCTTGACTTCGAAGACAGTTGCTGTTTAGCATTGCTGCCTTTAGCCGAGTTTCTGGGCTGGTTGAGGCTGGGCTACTGTAACGCATTTTTGTTCCGATCCGGCAGTCAAAGAAGATGAGGCAGTTTGGCTGAGGCTGCTTTGGCTGCTTAAGTAAGAATTCACCATACTAGGAGTTGAGGAAGAAAAACTTAATGGAGTCAAATGAATACCCTGTGCATGAATCTCTCTGCTCAATTCAGCGGTTAATTGGGTTATTCTATCCACCAATTCGCAAGAGCGGCTTGATTGATTGGAGGAAACAGCAGTGCTTGAGAAAGCAGCTTCAGAATTTCTAGTTAAGGAATTCAAAATCTTTCTTCTTTGAAGAGGTAATTGACCAGGAGCCGTTGCCCCCTTAAAAAACGGGATTAAGGTTGGAGTATGAACTCTGTTGTTATGCCCCAAGCCCAGCTGGCCGAACTCATTAGCTCCCCTAATATACACTTGTTTTTGCCCTTGAGGATTTTGAAAGATGGCGAAGAAGTTATGCTCTCTGCAAACAATGTTGTTTAGCGTCCAATTGGCTAGGGAATCTGGGAAAGGCAGCAGAGTTGGGCGGTTCACATCATTGTCATGCCCCAAGCCCAGCCGGCCGAACCTATTATACCCCCAAGCATACACTTGGCTTTGCCCTTGGGCATTTTGAAAAATGGCGAAGGTGCTACCCCCGTTAGCAACCATGTTGTTTAGCGTCCAATTGGCTAGGGAATCTGGGAAAGGCAGCAGAGTTGGGCGGTTCACATAATGGTTATGCCCCAAGCCCAGCCGGCCGACCCCATTAGCTCCCCAAGTAGCTCCCCAAGCATACACTTGGCTTTGCCCTTGGACATTTTGAAAAATGGCGAAGGTGCTACCCCCGCTAGCAACCATGTTGTTTAGCGTCCAATGGGCCAGGGAGTCTGGGAAAGGCAGTAAACTGGGGCGGTTCACATTATTGTCATGCCCCAAGCCCAGCCGGCCGAACCCATTATACCCCCAAGCATACACTTGGCTTTGCCTTTCAGCATTTCGAAAGATGGCGAAGATGCTAGCCCCGCTAGCAACCATGTTGTTTAGCGTCCAATGGGCCAGGGAGTCTGGGAAAGGCAGCAGAGTTGGGCGGTTCACGTCATTGTCATGCCCCAAACCCAGCTGGCCGACCCCATTAGCTCCCCAAGCATACACCTGGTTTTGCCCTTCCGCATTTTGAAAGATGGCGAAGATGCTAGCCCCGTTAGCAACCATGTTGCTTAGCGTCCAATTGGCTAGGGAGTCTGGGAAAGGCAGCAGACTGGGGCGGTTCACAGCATTGTCATGCCCCAAGCCCAGCTGGCCGAGTGTATTAGTTCCCCAAGCATACACTTGGCTTTGCCCTTGGGCATTTTGAAAGATGGCGAAGGTACTAGTCCCGCTAGCAACTATGTTGTTTAGCGTCCAATTGGCCAGGGAGTCTGGGAAAGGTAGCAGAGTTGGGCGGTCCATAGAATTCTTATGCCCCAAGCCCAGCTGGCCGGCCCTATTATCTCCCCAAGCATACACTTGGCTTTGCCCTTGGGCATTTTGAAAGATGGCGAAGGTGCTATCCCCGCTAGCAACCATGTTGTTTAGCGTCCAATGGGCCAGGGAGTCTAGGAAAGACAGCAGAGTGGGGCGGTTCATAGAATTCTTATGCCCCAAGCCCAGCTGGCCTAACCTATTAGCTCCCCAAGCATACACTTGGCTTTGTTCTTGAGAGTTTTGAACCAAAAGAAAGTTTTGCAGATGAGATAATTCTAACTTTAGAAATTTAAGCCCAACTTTTTCTTGGCACCCTTTATCAATCAAGCGGTAATGATTTAAAGCTTGGTTGGCTCCTTGATAATAACCCCAAGACACCCTTTTTATTTTTGCAATTTCATCGGGTGATAAAAATCTTAAATAAAGCCCCACCATGTCGTTATTTAAATCAGCGTGAGTTGCGGTAGCAAAGCCCTGTGCTTCACCCACAGGTTTTGAGCTGATAGAAGAGGATGTTTGATTAAAAGTATCTTTGAGCATCATAATTCTCTATTTAATTTATAATGTTAGTAAGAATTAAATATTTTATTAATTTATTAACAAATAAGCAAATATTCGCTGTGAGGAATGATAAGGATCTCCTTCATTTAGGCTGAACATCTTTATTTTGGTTTATTAACAAGGCTATTGAGCATTTCATAAATAACCGACAACCCGTGTGCTTGCTTTCCTCGATCTAAGCCTTCAGATTAAAATGCTATTTAGTCAATTCTATTTCGAAGTGCCTGATAAAAGAAAAAGGCGTAAAAGCACCAGGCATTTCAGCTCAGAAATGCAGCTCACTGTTTCTAGCCTTGGCGGGCCAAAAAAGACAGTCTTCTGATGCACTAACTATGTCACAATAAGACTTTATCTTATCCCAAGGAAAAATCATGCCAGCCGATCCTTTATGGCTAGAAGTGAACTGGCCTGCACCCCCGCATATTCGTGCTTTGGTCACTTTGCGGCAGGGGGGGTTTAGCTTTAGAGATTACTCAAGCTTCAATCTGGCCACTCATGTCGGGGATGATCCACAGTGGGTACTGGCTAATCGGCAACTATTAAAAGATAAGGCCAGGATCCCTGCTGAGCCCTATTGGCTGACTCAGATCCATGGCACGGAGGTAGTAGAGGCTAGCCCGCAGCCTGAAGCTTTGCCACCTAAGGCTGATGCTAGTATTGCTTTCCAAGCCGCTACAGTTTGTTGTGTTCTAACCGCAGACTGCTTACCCCTATTAATAACCGATATCCATGGGAGTCGTGTGGCAGCAATTCACGCGGGCTGGCGAGGGCTGGCTGCGGGTATTATCGAAAAGACCATTCAATCTTTAGAAAGTTCCGCTGAGACTCTCTTAGTTTGGCTGGGTCCTGCCATAGGTCCTGTTCAGTTTGAGGTGGGTGAAGAGGTGTATCGGGCGTTTGTTGATGAAGATGGCACAGCGGCGGTCGCCTTCCAGCTATCCACAAAGCCAAAAACGTGGCTTGCTGATATCTATCGGTTAGCAGCATTGCGGTTACAGCGTTTGGGGGTTGTAAAAATTTATGGTGGTGGCTATTGCACTTATAGCGACAGGGAACGATTCTACTCCTATAGGCGAGATAAAACCACAGGACGCATGGCCAGCCTTATTTGGATCAATGAGGCCTTGTGAAAAATTTATTCGGCTCCATATTATTAAAAGTTACATTTAAAGATCAGCGGGAGGCAATATGAGTTTAAATATCGAGAAATTTACCCCTCCTTTTCAACAGGCACTGAGTGAAGCCCATTCTTTGGCCGTAGGCCAAGATCATGGTTCTGTAGAGGCTTTGCATGTTATGAAAGCCTTTATTGAGCAGCCTACTGGTACAGTTGCGCGAGTGATAGTTGCTGCGGGTGCTGATTTGGCTCAGATCAAAAGAGGCATAGAAGAAGCTTTGAGCCAATTGCCTCAGGTGGTCAGTGGCCCTGCCAATGTTTATATGTCATCAGAACTCCTGCGTATACTTGATAAAACCGATAAATACTCACAAAAACGCAAAGATAGTTATATTGCCAGTGAACTCTTTCCTTTGGCGGTTTTAGAAGAAAATAGCAGCTTGGCTAATATTTTAAAGCAGGCTGGCTTAAAAGCTGCAGCCTTAGATAATGCCATCAACCAGTTACGGGGCGGTGAGCGGGTTGAGGATCCAGGTGCAGAAGAAAAGCGCCAAGCTTTAGAAAAATACACCCGTGATTTAACGTTGGATGCTGAACATGGCAAATTAGATCCTGTTATTGGTCGCGATCATGAAATACGCCGCACCATTCAAGTTTTACAACGGCGCACCAAAAATAATCCAGTCTTAATTGGTGAACCCGGTGTGGGCAAAACGGCCATTGCTGAAGGTTTAGCTCAGCGCATTATCAATGGTGAGGTACCCGAAGGGCTTAAAAATAAACGGGTTTTGTCTTTAGATATGGGGGCTTTGGTTGCGGGTGCAAAATATCGTGGCGACTTTGAAGAACGCTTAAAATCAGTTTTAAAAGAGCTGGCTCGCCATGAAGGCGAAACGATATTATTTATCGATGAAATTCACACTGTTGTGGGAGCAGGCAAAGCCGAAGGCTCTATGGATGCCGGTAATATGTTAAAGCCTGCACTCGCACGTGGCGAGCTGCATTGTATTGGTGCCACAACTTTAAATGAATATCGTCAATATATTGAAAAAGATGCGGCCTTAGAAAGACGTTTTCAGAAAGTATTGGTGCAAGAGCCGAGCATTGAAGATACAGTTGCTATTCTGCGTGGACTCAAAGGGCGCTATGAGTTGCATCATGGTGTAGAAATTACTGATCCGGCCATTGTCGCGGCAGTTACATTGTCACAACGCTATATTACTGACCGCAATTTGCCTGACAAAGCCATCGATTTAATCGACGAAGCGGCTAGTCGTATTCGCATGGAAATTGACTCCAAACCCGAGGAATTAGATAGCTTAGAAAGAAGGCTTATTCAATATAAAATTGAGCAAGAAGCTTTGAAGAAAGATACTGATGAAGCAACCAAAAAGCGTTTGGTAAAATTACAGGAAGATATTAAGAGTATCGAGAAAGAATACCATGAATTAGAAGAAATATGGAAAGGCGAAAAAGCCATGCTGATGGGTGCCCAACATATCAAAGAAGATCTGGAAAAAGCCCGCCACGAGTTAATGGCGGCGCATCGGGTTAACAACTATGCACGCATGTCAGAATTGCAGTATGGCCGCATACCAGAATTAGAAAAACGTTTAGATATGGCTACACAAGCTGAAATGATGGATATGAAGCTGTTAAGAAGCAAAGTTACTGAAGAGGAAATTGCAGAAGTGGTCTCTCGTTGGACAGGTATCCCTGTTGCCAAAATGTTAGAGGGAGAGCGAGAAAGATTATTGCATATGGAAGAAGAATTGGCCAGGCGAGTGGTGGGACAAGAAGAAGCCATTCGTGCAGTTGCTCATGCGGTGCGTCGTTCCCGAGCAGGACTTTCAGATCCGGGCCGGCCTGTTGGGTCTTTTTTATTCTTAGGACCTACGGGTGTTGGTAAAACTGAGCTGTGTAAAGCATTGGCTGCCTTCTTATTTGATACCGAAGCGGCTATGGTTCGAATTGATATGTCAGAATTTATGGAAAAGCATGCGGTTGCACGTCTCATTGGTGCTCCACCGGGCTATATCGGTTATGAAGAAGGTGGTTATTTAACCGAAGCGGTACGTCGGCGCCCTTATAGCGTGATTTTGTTAGACGAAATTGAAAAAGCCCATAGCGATGTTTTTAATATTTTGTTACAAGTTCTCGATGATGGTCGGTTAACCGACAGTCAAGGCCGAACGGTAGATTTTAGAAATTGTATCATTGCAATGACGTCTAATCTTGGCTCCCATATTATTCAAGAGATGGCAGAAAGGGGTGAGTACCCTAAAATTAAAGGGGCAGTCATGGAGGTTGTGTCACAGCATTTTAGGCCTGAATTTATCAATAGAATAGATGAAATTGTGATCTTCTCCCCACTTTTTAGAGAGCAAATTCGACGCATTACCGATATTCAAATTAGGCAGGTTAAGGAGCGTTTAAAAGAGCAGAATATTGAGCTTATCCTGACTCCCGAAAGCCTCGATAAACTTGCAGAGGCAGGCTATGATCCCGTTTATGGTGCACGTCCTCTAAAACGAATTATTCGTCAATCATTAGAAAATCATTTAGCGCAATCCATTCTAAGCAGTGAGTTTGTTCCTGGCGATACCATTAAAGTGGATGTGAAGGATGGCGAGCTTTTGTTTGAAAAGATTTAAATAGTAGGGGTATTTATGGTGATGGGTCTCTTTGACTGCATATCTTCAATTTATTTTGTTTGGCAAAATCCATAATATACTTATAAAGAGCTGGGTTGCTGTCTTGTAAAGATGTATCGAGTAAAATACCTTTATTGCCATTTTGCACGGTAGGGCTGAGCAAAGGCGAGTAATAAATTCGATGATTTTTGAATGTGGAGAGGCTGCCACTCATACGTTCGGCCCAATCACTGGGGCGAAAAGCTTCCCCGTCCTCGGTGACGCCTTCAATGACAATTTTCGAATCTTTTTTTTCGTCCATAGTCAGATAAAATTTTCCACATAATGCAGTAAGACGCCTAAACTCAAAAAGACAAGGCCAGTAACAGGCCCCAATCATTCTGAGCATTCTATTAACTATGACAGTGAGTTTAGTAGAAAGTTTTCCAAAAAAAAGAATATGGCTATTTATAATCTAGGAGCAGGGTATGGGTTCGTCTCATAACGGCGTGATGGCATCGGTTGACCAACGAACACAGTTGGTAGGTCAGAACCGCATGGAATTGTTAATGTTCCGTTTAAACGGTTGTAAGCAACTGTATGGCATTAATGTATTTAAAGTGCGAGAGGTTACCCAATGTCCTCGGTTAACGGTTATTCCACATACGCATCCTGTTGTAAGAGGCATTGCAGATTTTAGAGGTACGGCCATTCCGGTTATTGATTTTGGTCTAGCAATAGGCAGCAAGGTTATGCACGATTTGGCAACATCTTTTGTGATTATTTCAGAATATAATCGTTCAGTCCAAGCTTTGGTTGTGCATTCTGTAGAGAGAATTGTTAATCTAAATTGGAATGCCATTACGGCCCCTCCTCCTGGCGCTCGTGGCAAAGCTGGCAGTTATTTAACGGCGGTAACAGAAGTTGAGGGTAAACTTGTTGAAATCATTGACGTCGAAAGGATCTTAGAAGAAGTTTCTCCTAAAAATATGCAAGTAAGTACTAAGATCCTTGAACAAGCCAAACAAGGAAATAAAGGCGGCATTGTTCTTGTGGTGGATGACTCCAGTGTTGCTAGGCATCAAATACAAAAAACCTTAGAACAAATTGGTTTAAAATGTGTTACGGCCAATGATGGCTTACAAGCTTTAACCTTATTGAAATCAATCGCGGCTTCTGGTAAAAAAGTATCTGAGGAATTTGATTTGGTGATTTCAGATGTGGAGATGCCATCTATGGACGGCTATACCCTCACCACGGAAATCCGTTTTGATTCGGACTTAAAAGATTTGTATATTATATTGCACACCTCACTCAGTGGGGTATTTAACAAAGCCTTGATTGAAAAAGTGGGTGCGAATGATTTTATTGCTAAATTTCAGCCGACTATTCTTGCCAATACAGTGCTGGATGTTATCAATTCTCGGTCCAATAATCTTAAAAAAACTGTCAGTTAATCTACAAGGGGACTTGTGAACGAGCATATATGGATTACAGGCCCTGAAGGTTGTCTAGAAACAGTACAAAGCGGCGATCTTGGCGTAGAAAAAGGCATTGCGATTATCTGCCACCCTCATCCTTTGTTTGGCGGGAGCCTCAACAATAAAGTTGTGACGACCCTCCATAAAACCTTTAGCGAGCTGGGTATTTCTACCCTGCGGTTTAATTTTCGAGGTGTAGGTCAAAGTGAGGGTCAATATGACTCAGGCATGGGAGAGCTAGCAGATTTACAGGCAGTTATTGATTGGGCCAAGAAAAAGCGACCCGATGCCCTTCTTTGGTTAGCTGGCTTTTCCTTTGGTGCCTTTATTGCTTTTCAGGCTGCAGCCTTAAATCCTTGTCAGCAGGTGATTTTAATAGCGCCACCGGTGCAGCACTTCGACTTTACCCGGGAGCCTGTAGCCTGTCCGTGCCTGATCATTCAGGGAGATGCAGATGAGGTAGTGCCAGCTGATTTGATATACAACTGGTCTTCGGAACTCCAATTCGCGCATGAATTATATAAAATGGCTGGTGCTAGCCACTTTTTTCATGGTAAACTTACCGACTTAAAGGAACTATTAAAAGATTATTTGATAAAAAAACATGCCCACTTTATCTGAAAACTATTTAAGAGATTGCAAGCAGTACCGTTTTGAGAAAGACGATCTGCAATTATACGCCATCAGTATTTTACAGAATGTCAACGACAGCATCAGTTTGAGTAGTGATCCATTCTGGAAAAAGCTTAAAGTCTTCTTTAAACAAAAATTCTTTTCCCCCAATATTACTCAGAACAAGGGCGTTTATTTATGGGGCCAGGTGGGCCGAGGGAAGACATATCTTCTTGATTTGTTCTTTAAAAATCTTCGTTTTCCAGAAAAAAAACGCTGGCATTTTAACGAATTCATGCAATTTTTGCATCAAGAAATGCGCATTGTAAAGGGCGAAGCCGATCCGTTGGTCAAAGTGGCTCAGCGACTTAAAATGCGGGCAAAAGTTATTTGTTTAGATGAGTTTTATGTTTCCGATATAGCAGATGCCATGTTGTTGGGCAGATTATTGGAACTTCTCTTTAAAGAAGATGTTATTGTGGTTGCAAGTTCTAACTCGCATCCCGATAATTTATATTTAAATGGCTTGCAAAAACCACTTTTTTTGCCTGCCATCGACGCTATTAAGAAAAACCTGTTTTGCATTCATATGGATGGCGATTTTGATTACCGCACTAAATTATGGGAAAAATTATCCATCTATTATTACCCGCAAACTCCAGATGTTACTGCAAAATTTCTAAATACTTTTAAGCACGTCGCTCAAGGCCGGATACAATGGGCCACCCCTCTTGCTATTCAGAATCGAAACATTGCAACTATTGCAATGGCGGCTTCAGAGGTATGGTTTGAATTTAAAGTCTTATGCGGTTTTGGTCGAGGTACGGCTGATTATATTGAAGTTGCTCAAAGGTTTCAGACAGTATTTTTGAGTGACGTACCGGTTTTAGATGCCGATCATGAAGATGAGTTGCGTCGTTTTATTACCTTGATTGATGAATTTCATGATAAAAAAATCCATTTAATATTATCAGCAGCTGTTGATTTAGAAAATTTGTATCAAGGCGCAGGCTTGCAATTTGAATTTACCCGCACCAAAAGTCGACTTTTATATATGCAAACTGCCGAATACCTTTCTTCATGCGTGAGTGCACACCCTCTTAGTGTGGCTACTTGAGCTTCATAAAAAATCTTATTTAATATTTAAGAAACTTTAAGTCTTGTTCCACCTCTAAACAATATACAGAATTAAAAACCCAAAGATAGGGGTGGTTTATGAGTTATGGTTTATTAAAACATTTTAAAACAGTCGGTGTACTTTTTAATTCTGATTAAACAGCACCATAAGCGGATCGGTCAAAGAGGTCAAGAGTTGTTAACCAAACAATTGGCAATTTCTAATGCTAAGATTAGACGCGCGCCTTTAAGCCAGTTGCCAGCTTTATATCAGGAGTTTAACGAGCTGAAAGCTGATTTAGCAAAATTATCTCAAGTGAAGGAAGCCAAAAGCGATCTGCCTAAAATCGAAGGCCCCCACCCTAGGACCAAACCCGGTATTAAAGGAAAGCGCAAATAAAGCCTTCATGGCAACTAGGGCTGAGCTTTGATAGCCGCTCGAAGGTTCAATTATATGATTCATTCTAAAATAAGCCCTGCAGCTCTGAAGTCGCAGTTTTCATTTCAGCAGTGCCGCTCTTGCTACCCGTTCTTGCTCTAGAAATTTCATCAGATTATTGAGCATATCTTTCCCCTGCTGGTCTTTTAAACCACTTAAAGAATGCGCATGTAAACTTAAGCCCTTAAAACTATCGGCAATCTGAAAGATTTTACCGACGTTTAAAGCTTGATTGTGTTTAAGTGCAGAATTTATGATTAAAGCCTGTTCTAAAGAGGCCACTTGATAATCAATCACCGTGTCATTTTTAGCGGTTATTAAAGCTTTGTGGTTTGCGGGTATTTGGTTATAAGCTTCTAAGACATCCATCTCCCAGTTGGTTAGCCACAAAAGACTTTTAACAAAAGGTTTTAATAACTTGCGGCCAATCTTTCGTAAATGAGCCGTTGTTTGGGGTTGTTCCAATTCGGGCAACACTTTGCCCAATACAGCATCCGTGAGAGTTGAGAAACTGCGGTCGACAACCAAATAAACTTTTTGCGCAGGTATTTGGTTATGAAAATGCTTGGCGACTAGGCTTGCGACAGCCCCCCCTAAAGACAAACCATGCAAAGTGATATTTTTAGCAGCAACGCCTTGATCTAATAATCGTTGCACTTGTTGAATACCATCGATGATCAATGCATCTTTGGAGTAAACTTGACCGACGCTGTAACGTACATTGCGATAATCAAAACCAATGACTTTGGTAGCTGTTTGATTGGCAATTTTTTCGAAGTCGAGGACTCTGGCATCATAGGTCAAGCTGTTGCCGCAGAAGAATACCCAATAGTTTTTTGAAGGCAAGTTGGGCTTAGATATTTCTAGGGTGTCTAGTAGCGCTTGATCTGGCGTGATGATTTTTAAAAAATGTAGCTGCAAGTCAGGCGATATTTTCGCAAGTAACTGGTTTTGAAAATGAACCTGTGATCCAGCCTCTTTGGGTAATTTTTGGGCTGGTAAAATATACTGGCCCAGAAATAAGCCAAAGTAAGGTCGCAAGCAGTAAGTTGCCAGCCCTAATAACAAAGCGGCTATCAGCCATTTTTTGATAGCAGGCAGCTGGCTGATATTGAAATAGTTTGCAAGGGATGGCTGCGCTTGACGACAAGCCAATCCCTGTTGACTGTCAGCATCAACCTGTTTTGCCATGGCTGAGATCCTTAAATTATTTCCACCTTTATCATGAATTTACAGTTTAATGGCCCAGATGCAAAATTTAATCAGCATCGATGAATTTCCTTTAACTTTCTAAGATCACACTCAGAAATATAGATCAGCGACCGCGTTGCGCCTAGGGTGAGCTATTTGGGCTGCATAGTTTTTTGCATTGCAACTGTTTAACAAGGCTAACGAGGTTCTCAACTTGAGTTTTAAAGCGGTTGGCTTTTTTTGAGGCTGAGAATTTGACGTCCATCACTCTATGCCAGATAATGAGAATGATTCTCATTTAACTTTAACTTGTTTTCTTATGCAGTTAACTAATTTTCGCATTGGTACCCTGGTTCGTATTACCCAGCTTTTACCTGGCTCTTGGGGCTTAAGGCAACGGTTATTGGCTTTAGGATTGCTCCCAGGTGCTATTCTAAAGCTGATCACGGTCGCACCTTTGGGGGATCCGGTAGAAATTCTTTTGGATTCAGGAAAAATATGTTTGGGAAAAGACGCATTACAACTCCTAGACGTGGAGCCCCTCTTCCCCTAGAGCCGGGCGTCTCAGCCATCATCGCCGTGGCCGGACACCCCAACTGTGGCAAGACTACCTTGTTTAACCGCCTCACGCGGTTAGAAGAGCGGGTAGGCAATTGGCCTGGGGTAACGGTCGAGGTTGCCAAAGGTAAATATTTTTTAGCCGAAATATCTACAACTCTGATGGATTTACCCGGTTGCTATTCTTTGGCCAGCTCGCCTAACGAAACTCCTTTAGATGAAAAAGCAGCGTCAGATTTTATTCTGTCTCAAAAAGTTGATTTGGTATTGAATGTCATCGATATCACCCAGCTCTCCCGGCAGCTGTATTTCACTTTACAATTGGTAGAGCAAAGACAGCCCTATATCCTGGTCGTCAATACCATGGGGCGAGAGTTAACCAAAGCACAACGCATTCTTTTTGCAGTACTGGCCAGGCGCTTAGGTGGCCCTGTTATCCCTTTAGATGTTGAAAAAGAAGAAAATTTACAATTACTGCACCACACGATTGAAACAGTCTTACAAGCGCCCAAAGATATGATCCCAGTCTTGCCCTATTGGGACATTCTAGAATCCTACTTAGTCCCTTGGGTTAAGCAAGGTTATAGCGAAGCCTCGTTGTTGCGTGCTTTAGAAAGCAACATCAATGGCGAAACTGATAGCTTCTTTAAGTTTTCTGTTCATAAGCTCTATGACAAATTAAAATCGGTTTTGAATGAAGAGCCGGATATCTGGTTGGCCAAGGCACGTCATGGCTATATTGAATCTTTGTTAAGACGAGAAGAAGACAAAAATAACCCTTCGTTGGAAGACGAGCTCCCCCCCCATATTGAAGGGCATCAGGCCTCCTTAGATAAATGGCTTTTGCACCGTTGGTGGGGTTTACCAGCTTTTGCCTGCATTATGTACCTGTTATTTTTTATTGGGGTACAGGGTGGTGCTATTTTTCAGGATTTTTTTGAAATTACCGCTGATACCTTTTTAGTACAGGGTCTAGGGGATATCTTAAAAAATTGGGGTGTCCCCTTACTGACCATTAAAGCTTTTCAAGGAGTCGGCCTGGGGATCTGCACAACTTTAACCTTTGTGCCGGTTATTGCAGGCATGTTTTGTTCTTTAACTTTTTTAGAAAATTCAGGTTACATGGCCAGAGCAGCTTTTATTATGGATAAAGCCATGCGCTTTTTTCGATTGCCGGCTAAGTCTTTTGTACCTTTGTTGTTGGGCTTTGGCTGCAATGTACCGGCCATTATGAGTGCGCGTACTTTAGAAAATCCCAATGAGCGTTTGGTCACTATTTTAATGACACCTTTTATGTCTTGTGGTGCGCGATTGGTGATTTATGCTGTATTTGCCTCGGTATTTTTTCCTGGGGAAAGTGGTAAAGTTATTTTAGGTTTGTATGTGATTGGCATGCTGGCGGCTATTTTGACTGGCTGTTTATTACAAAGCTTAATGCCGATGAAAGCCTCCCCCTTGTTGGTCCAGTTACCCAGTTACCGTTGGCCTATTTGGTCCCGCTTATTGAGGATTGTTGGCAATAGAGTCTATCAATTTGTCTATAAAGCAGGCTTGGTGATCGTACCTTGCTGTTTGCTGATCAGTTTGTTATTGGGCGTTGGAGATCCTCGCCAAAGCGTACTGGCGCGGATCGGTGAAAGTTTAACACCCATTTTTGAGCCCATGGGGCTGACACAAGACAACTGGCCGGCAACCGTGGGCCTGTTAACTGGGGTGGTTGCTAAAGAAGTGGTGGTGGGGACATTAAGTACCTTATATCAAGGCGAAACCACAGCCTTAACGACGGCTGCCCCCAATTTTCGTCAGCAAATGAAGCTGGCAATTGCCACCATTCCGATGAATTTTAAAAATACTTTTAAAGGCTTTGGTTCACCTTTAAGTTTATCTTTTGAAGAAAACCCGCCAGCCCCAGTACTCAAGGGGTTACAAAACGCATTTAAAGATCCTTTAGCAGCCTTTGCTTATTTAATTTTTATTTTATTATATTTTCCTTGTATCTCCGTAGTTGCCGTGGTAGCCAAAGAGCTCAATATGGCTTGGGCGGCTTTTACAGTTGTTTGGAGTACGGGTCTTGCTTATAGTGCGGCAGTACTCTTTTACCAAAGCGCACATTTTGCCACTCACCCCACTGCAACTTTGCAATGGTGGTGCGGAATTATTTTATTTTGGAGCTTTACCTGGGCAGTTGCCAAGCTTCTCTTTAAAACCCAGCGTAAGTCCAGATCAGGGCGCAGTCTGCCTACCCCCATTAAATTAGTTTAATCTTAGATTTCAAACTAATGAAAATCTAAAATTTCAGGAGCCGATATGTATTATCAAAAACATATTTTTTTTTGTACCAACCAACGTGCTGATGACAAAGTTTGTTGCCAAAATGCGGGCGCTGATGCACTTCGTGCCTATGCCAAAGAGCGGCTGGGGGCATTAGAGATGGCAGGCAAAGGGGCTATCCGAATCAGCGCTAGCGGCTGTTTGGGCCGGTGTAAGCTGGGACCTGTCCTGGTGATTTACCCTGAAGGGGCTTGGTATCGGATAGATTCTCGGGAGGCGGTTGATAGGCTGATCCAGAGGCATTTAATTCAAGGCGAAAGCCTGCCAGAACTGCTAATTTCTGACTAGCCCTTGTGTGCTGCGGCGAACTTCGGTAGAATCCGCGGATCGTGATAACTGAATGCTCGAATGGGGGCTCATCTTAAATGGCAACGAAAACTTATTATGCGAATCCGCACACCATCCAAGGCCAATGGTACGTGATGGACGCCAAAGACCAAGTGTTAGGAAGGTTTATAACTAAAGTTGCGACCTATCTAATGGGCAAGCACAGACCGGAGTTTACTCCTGCTGTGAATATGGGCGACCGGGTGATTGTTATCAACGCTGATAAAATCCGCGTGACTGGTAATAAAACAACTGATAAACGCTATTATCGCCATACTGGCTATCCTGGTGGAATTAAGGATGTTACCTTTGATAAGCTTCAGGCCACACATCCTGAACGCATTATCGAATTGGCGGTTAAAGGTATGCTTTCTAAGAATTCATTAGGAAGAGATAGATATCGCAATTTGCATGTGTACAAAGGGGAAACCCATCCGCATGCTGCACAGCAGCCTGAAGTTTTGGCTTCAGCAGAGTAACGGGACAATAAATTATGGCTATCGCTAAAGCAAAAGCAGTCAAAACTAAGAAACAATATTACGGCACAGGGCGTCGCAAATGCTCTACCGCACGCGTATTTATAACGCTGGGTAGTGGCAATATGAAAGTGAACGGCCTGACCTTGGATCATTATTTTCCACGTGCAACTGCGCGTATGATGGTGATGCAGCCTCTTGAGTTGTTGGACATCGGGGATCGCTTCGATTTACTGATCACGGTTAAAGGTGGCGGTATTATGGGGCAAGCCGGTGCAGTGCGTCATGGCATTACCCGCGCTTTGATGCAGTATGACGAAGAGTTCGCTGACAAGAAGCCCGTTGAAGAGACCGAAGAAGGCAGTGGTGAAGGTGGCAGCGATGCGACTTCCTACCGTCGTATTTTGCGTAAAGCAGGTTTTGTCACCCGTGACTCCCGTGAAGTAGAACGTAAGAAAGTCGGCTTCCGAAAAGCCCGTAAGAAAGAACAATACTCTAAACGTTAATGCTGATGTATTTTTGACAGGCTTTTGGTGCACCGAAAGCCTGTTGGAAATAATTTTTTCATTCCAAAGCTCCATTCCCCAATAGCTAGCTTATTTTTATTGTAAACTTTCGGTTTCAAAAACAGCTTCTAGACTGTATACCGAAATTCTTTTGATGATCGACTTTTTATTTAATTCTCACAATGACATTCACTTGGAAATATTTCAGAGCGTGGAAAGTGAGCATTCCAAAACTTTTGTTGAATTTAAGGCTTGGTTGCCTCAGTCCCTGAACAGCAGGATTTTGCAGCAAATGCTTAGCCCTTTGCTGCTTTTATCCTCAGTAAAGTTTAAATACTCAGCAAACAATAGAGAAAGCTTGTATCCGTAAAGGGCAAAAATGTTATGATATTCCTGACTATTCATAATTAGAAAGTTAACTTATTTGAGGCTATCATGGATCACAGTTTGACCCTTCAATTGATGGCGTTTTTAGAAACCTGCTCTGCGCCTTTGTTGTCATTGCTCAGCTTTTTGGCAACCGGCCTGGCCCTGTTGTTATTTATAAAGTTTTTTCAAAAAACCGGTCTTTATGCGTTTATCGTATTGGCGCTGATTTTAGCCAATATTCAAACCCTCAAGGGTACCTTATTCCCATTTTCGTCTTATCCGATCCCTTTGGGTATGGAAGCCTTTGCCTGTGTCACCCTGGCTGTAGATATCCTAACAGCCTATTGGGGACCGGCTGCGGCCTTTAAAGCCATTCGCCTGGGATTTGCAGCCCAAGCGACTGTGGCTTTGTTGATGTTTTTAACCTTGAGTATGCCCGCTATTTCGCCACAGCAAGTACCGGCTGCTGAACAGTTTTTAGCTTTCAACCATGAGCATATGCGTGCTTTGTTTATGCCTTTGCCAGGTTTGCTGGTGGCAAGTTGGCTGGCCTTTGTGGTCAGTCAATCTTTGGATGTGTATATTTTTCAGCGCTTAAAAAAATATGGCTTGTGGGTGAGGGGCAATGTTGCGGGACTGTTTGCAACTTTTTGTGATCACCTGCTCTTTAGTTTTTTAGCCTGGATAGTCCTGCCGACGACGCCTTTATCAGAAGGCACTTTTTGGTGGAGCTATGTGTTCCTGGTTTATGGCATTCGCCTGCTGTATAGCTTTTTGTCGACGCCGCTTTTGTATTGGGCAGGCCATTTCATTCGCAAACCTTAAATTATTTTTGGAATATTATGCAGTCACCTTCCCCGGTAAATTTAAATGCCTTCGATGCCACTTTTAATGGCAAATTTAAGTTTGAATATCACTATCCAGATGCGACGCTGCCTCGCGCTCGCTTAGGGATCCTCCATACGCCTCATGGCAGTCTTGACACGCCCGCCTTTATTTTTTGTGGCACCAAAGCGACCGTCAAAGGGTTGACGCCCCAGGAAATGAAAGCAGTAGGCGCGCAAATTATTTTGTCGAATACTTATCATTTGATGTTACAACCCGGCAGCGCTTTAATTCATAAAATGGGTGGTTTACACAAATTTATGGGTTGGGATGGTCCGATGCTGACAGATTCGGGAGGCTTTCAAATCTTTAGTTTGGGGCATGGTTCAGTTTCTGCGGAGATCAAGCGCACCCAGCAATCGGTACGCCCTAAAACAGTGTTAAAAATTGACGAAACTGGGGCTACTTTTCGTTCTTATATAGATGGTGCGATTCATCATTTAACGCCGGAGCGGGCGATCACCGTGCAACAAGAATTGGGGCCGGATTTAATTTTGGTATTGGATGAATGCACGCCCTTTAATATTGAGAAGAGTGCCACGGAAGCTGCGATGCTGCGTTCTCACCGTTGGGGCCAGAGAAGCCTGATGCAATATGCCAACACTCGCGACCATTATGCACCTCAAGCTTTGTACGGTATTCTTCAAGGGGGAGTTTATCCAGACTTGCGCCAAGTGAGTGCAGATTTTGTCAATGCACAGCCTTTTTTTGGCCATGCTATTGGAGGCTCTTTGGGTGCAACCAAAGAACAAATGTACGAAGTGGTCGATCAAGTTGCCGAACGTTTAGCAACCAGTCGACCCATTCATCTATTGGGTATTGGCAGTTTAAGAGATATTTTTAGTTCAGTGATCTTGGGTATTGATACTTTCGACTGCGTTCATCCAACACGCTTAGCCAGACATGGCGGTGCCCTCGTGCCCTACGCTATACGTGAAGCAACTGGCACACCCAGGCGCGAACATATCAATCTTTGGAATAGCCGATTTATTGAAGATCCCCAACCCTTGGATGCCAGTTGTTCATGTGAGGCTTGTAGTCATTTTTCAAGAAGCTATTTGCATCATTTGTTAAAAGCCGGCGAGATGCTGGTGCAGAAACTAATAACCCTGCATAATGTGGCTACTATGAATCGCGTGATGAGCGATATTCGCAGCAGCCTTCGTGACGGCAGCTTTAAACAAACGCGTGAGTTTTGGTTAGGGAATGAATGAACGGATAAGCTTGAGAATATGGATCGTTGATATTTATGAAGGATAGAAAGGAGAGAATATGAAGAAAATAATTTTTATTATTGGGGGCGCGCTGTTGTTGTCATCTTGTCAGGGTCCTTGTGTTTGTCGGGCTCCTCAAAACTCTGTTGCGATGAAGGTGGTGGCAGAACAAAGTGATCAACAAAATAAGCAAGCAGAAATTCCAAAAATGCCTATATTGAAACAACCAAAACCGCTATTGAAAAAATAATCCAGCTTTGTGCTGGACCATAGGTTTTGAATGGATCAACTAGATGCGTTTTTTGATAAACGAAATAAGATCGATTAAAATTTCTGGATTTTCGAAATATTGTATAGCGGACTCAGCTTGAATAAAAAGTTTTTCTGCATATTCTTTGGCTTGAGCTAGCCCCATTAAAGCTACAAAAGTGCTTTTTTCTTGTGAGCTATCTTTGCCTGGAGTTTTGCCTAAAATTTCTAAGCTACCGATCACGTCTAAGATATCATCTTGAACTTGGAAGGCCAGGCCCAAACAGCCCGCATATTGTTCTAAGGCTTTCAGTGTTTCAGGCTTATCAATGCCTGCGGCCATAGCACCCAATTGCACCGCGGCTGTGATCAGTGCTGCTGTCTTTAATTGGTGAATTTCTGTTAATTGATCTAAGTTGCAAACTTGGTTTTCAGCATACATATCTAAAGCTTGGCCACTGACCATGCCCTGCCAACCTACAGCGCGCGCCAGTAAGGCTACCATTTTTAAACGGTTGGCAGGCTGATCAGAGGCTGATAAATTTTCGCTTAGGACTTGAAAAGCCAAGGCCTGCAATGCATCACCGACCAGCAATGCGGTGCATTCGTCGAAGGCTTTATGGCAAGTAGGCTTGCCACGGCGATAGTCGTCATTATCCATCACCGGTAGATCATCATGCACCAATGAATAGCAATGTATCAGTTCAACGGCAGCTGCCGCGCAGTCTAATGATCCTAAAGATGCTTCAAAATAACGACCCACGCTGTAAACCAACAGCGGCCGCAAGCGTTTGCCGCCATTGAGAACGGCATATTGTAGTGCTTCGGGCAGGACAATAGGTAAAAGGAAGGGGGGTTTTTTTAAGTAATCAACCAGCACTTTTTCAATACGGTTTTTGCAGTTATGCTGGAATTCTGCAAACGAGACTGCCAAAGGGGCCAAGGCTTTGGTCATTCTGGCTCTGGCTCAAAGGCTGCTAGCACAGAGTTGGCTCCCTGGCCTACCAATATTTGTACCCGTTGCTCGGCTTGCTGTAAAGCTGTCTGGCAGCTGCGTGCCAAAAGCACACCTTGCTCAAAATTTTTCAGTGCGGCTTCCAGGGGTAGCTCCCCGCTGTCCATCAGAGTCACAAGGTTCTCTAATTCAGCAAGTGAGGCTTCAAAATCAGCTAAAGGGGCGTTTTTTTTCCGAGTCATGGTTGTTTGTGCAACGTTTAAAGTTAGACTTTGAAAGTTACCTCAGAGCGGGCTTTAAAGTCAATGATCTTAATTTATCAGCAAAAACTTGTTTCTTTTTTAAAGTTTCTGGTAGAGTGTTAATTCAAAAATCTAGCCAGGATGTGCAAAGATTTAGTCAGTTATAGGTATAAAGCTAGAACTATTGTAGACACATAGGTAAAGAGTTAACTAACATATGAGCGGTTATAAATTTCAAGAATATATTCATTTTCTCAGAGAAAATGTAGCAAACTTAATAGAATATCGGGAAAGAACAGGGACACTGGAGCCCTCACTTTTAAAGATTAGAAATGATTTGTTCAATGAAGATCCCTTTATTGTATTTGGTGCCAGTATGGCAGCCAGCGTCATGTTGGCAGATAAATCAATTTACCATTAAAAAACTAGGGAAGGTTGTTTTAGACGCAAAGCGCCTGAAAGGCGAGTATCAGCGTGATACGAATCCATAAAGAGGGTTGGTTTTTTTACAACAATTTATGGACAGAGAAAATAATTTTTTTTGGGTTTCTTAACTTTTAACAATAGGAAAGAATATGAGCGTATTGGTTGGTCGAAAAGCCCCAGATTTTACAGCACCCGCAGTTCTTGCCAATGGTGAAATTGTCGATAACTTTCATTTATCTAAAACCTTACAAGGTCAATATGGTTTATTGTTTTTTTATCCTTTAGATTTTACCTTTGTTTGTCCTTCAGAGTTGCTGGCCTTAGATAAGCGCATCAAGCAATTCAAAGATAAAAAAGTCGAAGTTATTGGTATTTCTATAGATTCTCATTACACGCACAATGCTTGGCGTAATACTCCTCAAAAACAAGGTGGTATTGGTGCTTTATCCTATCCCTTGGTTGCAGATTTAAATCACAGCATCTGTCAAAGCTATGGCATCGAACATCCAAGCGTGGGTGTGGCATTTAGAGCGGCATTTATCATTGATAAGACTGGAACTGTACGAGTTCAGCAAGTGAATGACTTACCGATTGGTCGCAATATTGATGAATTACTGCGCTTAGTTGATGCACTACAATTCCATGAAGAGCATGGGGAAGTATGTCCTGCAGGCTGGGAAAAAGGTGACGTGGGTATGCAAGCTACACCAACCGGCGTTGCAAGCTATTTAGCGGAACATGCTGAAAGTCTTTAATTTTTGAGCAGTGTTTATACTGCTTTTAGTTTGATTTTAGGCTAGGCACCTAGGACCAAACAACCGGACCGCAGAACACGGTTCTGTGGAATTGACCATCATGAGGATGGTGAGGTTCCGCAGGTAACAACGCCTAAAATTAAAATGGCACTAGTATAAGTTTTTAAAAAGCCCAAGGTCAACCCTTGGGCTTTTCATTGAAAAAGTATATTTTTTAGGGTTATATACTTGCGACTTATAAGAGACTAAGGGAGCCTTTTAACTGGTGATTTCCTTCGAATTTCAAAAATTTTACAGTATGCTATTCCATATTCATTTGGGTCTTGGGCTTTTGATCTTGGTAGGCTCTATTTTTCTGATCGGCCTATTTCGTTCTTATGCGATTGCTTACGGCTTAGTTGATGTTCCCAATAAACGTTCTTCCCACGAGCAGATTACCCCAAGAGGCGGTGGCTTGGTATTTGCCGCGATCTGGTTGGCTTCAGTGGCTTGGGCTTATAAAAGCCATCGCTTGACTCATCTTGAGATGGCTATCTTATTTCCGGGTCCTTGTTTAATGACTCTGCTGGGCTATTGGGATGATCATCGAAGCCTTTCCGCTTCTTTTCGTTTAGTTTTACAACTGGTCGCTGCAGGTTTGGTGGTTTATGTCCTCGGATCCATTCCGGTATTGAATTTAGGCTCTTCCAAAATGATCACCGGTCTTTGGACCTTACCCTTTACTGTGTTGCTATTGATCTGGTCCACCAACCTGTTTAATTTTATGGATGGCTTAGACGGCTTGGCGGCCATTGAAGCTATCTTTGTTTGTGCGATAGGTGGTTTATTATTTTGGCAAAGTGGTCATATCCATTTAGCTTATGCTGCTTGGATTGTGGTGCTGACGGTACTGGGATTTTTATTTTGGAATTGGCCACTGGCGAAAATTTTTATGGGAGATGCGGGTAGTTATTTCTTAGGATTTTTAATTGGCTTATTTTCTTTATTAGGTACGCTTTGGTGCGATATTCCTTTAGGGCTTTGGGGGATTTTATACGCGGGCTTCTGGTTTGATGCCACCGTGACACTGTTGCGACGCTTTATCAGAGGCGATCGTTGGTATGCTGCGCATTGCTCGCACGCCTTTCAACGGCTGTACCAAGCAGGCTGGTCTCGTGAAAAAATTCTATTTTACTTTATAGCCTTAAACTTGATACTTGCAGCGGTAACATTAATGGCCTACAACAACCGAGAACTTTTATTTAAATCCGCAATGGGTGCAATTATTTTCTGCACAGTATTGTATTTATGGGTTGAAAAAATAAGCCCGATGCAAAAAGAATCCTTGCTTTAATACTAAGACAACTGAGTTAACAGCTATGAAAGATAAAAAGAAAGAATATTTAAAGCGGGCTACCTTTGCGATTATTTCTCACCCAGACGCCGGTAAAACCACCATCACTGAAAAACTGTTGTTATTTGGCGGTGCCATTCAGCTGGCCGGTACCATCAAAGGCCGCAAGGCGAGCCGTCATGCCACCTCAGACTGGCAAAAAATTGAGCAAGAAAGAGGTATTTCTGTAACCACTTCCGTCATGCAATTTCCTTATAAAGATAGGATCCTAAATTTATTAGACACACCGGGCCACGAAGATTTCTCTGAAGACACCTATCGTACACTGACAGCAGTAGATTGTGCTTTGATGGTGATTGATGCGGTAAAAGGGGTTGAGCCTCGCACCATTAAATTAATGGAAATATGCCGTCTGCGCGATACGCCGATTATTACTTTTATCAATAAGCTCGACCGAGAAGGTCAAGATCCTTTGAGTCTGTTGGGTGAAATCGAAAAAGTCTTAAAGATTCGTTGCACGCCTTTAGCCTGGCCTATCGGTATGGGCAAGCGATTTAAAGGTATCTACCATTTGGGGCATGATGAAATACGTTTGTATCAATCCGGACAAAACGAACGCATTCAAGAAGGTACCATCATTAAAGGTCTGAATATTCCAGAATTGACAGCGCATATTGGTGACTTGGCCCAAGAATTTGCAGCCGAATTAGAATTGGTGCAAGGCGCCAGTGAAGCTTTCAATCAAGAAGAGTTTTTAAAGGGCAAAGTGACTCCGGTATTTTTTGGCTCAGCGATTAATAATTTTGGTGTCAAAGAACTGCTGGATGCTTTTGCAGAATATGCGCCCGTGCCTCAATCGCGTCCATCCGAAACGCGCATGGTGGATCCGAGTGAGGAAAAATTTTCAGGCTTTGTTTTTAAGATCCAAGCCAATATGGATCCCAATCACCGAGATCGGATTGCTTTTATGCGGGTATGTTCTGGCAAATATCAAAAGGGCATGAAGCTGCGACACAATCGCATCAAACGCGAGATCATTGTCGGCAATGCTCTCACCTTTATGGCCGGTGAGCGCGAGATGGTCGATGAGGCTTGGCCTGGTGATATTATCGGCTTACATAATCATGGCACCATTCAGATTGGTGATACCTTTACTCAGGGTGAAGAACTGAAATTTATGGGGATCCCTCATTTTGCACCAGAATTATTTCGCGCCGTGCGCCCACGGGATCCTTTAAAAATGAAAGCTTTACAAAAAGGTCTTTTAGAATTATCTGAAGAAGGCGCTACTCAAATTTTTAGGCCCATATACGATAACCGGATTATTTTAGGGGCTGTGGGTGTGCTGCAGTTTGATGTGGTGCAGCATCGTTTGCAACATGAATACAATGTGGATTGCATTTACGACAATATCCATGTTGCGACGGCCCGTTGGGTTAAAAGCGTCGATGAAAAGAAACTCAAAGAATTTGAACAAAAAGCCAAAGAACATTTGGCTTTGGATGGAGCGAACCAATTAACCTATCTGGCACCCAGCCAAGTGAATCTGAACCTCACCCAAGAAAGATGGCCGGATATTAAATTTCTTTCAACGAGAGAGCATTGATGTTAAAAACTATCAACCAACAATTGCAAAATCAACCGGTAAATTTTAATTCGCTGGATTTGGAAGCTCTGGCCAAAGAGCTTGAAGGTTTATTGCTGAGTTCTGAAGAATTTATTCAAAAACTTTTACAGCAAACTCAATTTAGTTGGGAAACTTTAGTCCAGCCCTTAGAAGAAATGAATGAGGTGATTCAACAGAAATGGGGTTTGATTGGTCATTTGCATTCGGTGGTTAATAGCGAAGACTTGCGGAAAATTTATGAAAGTCTTTTGCCTAAAATTACGGCATTTTACAATGCTTTAAGCCAAAACGCCGCTTTATTTCATGCCTACGAAGGTCTGCAAAAAAGCCCTGATTATGAAAATTTGAGTACTGCTCAAAAAACCATTATGACGCATGACTTGCGAAATTTTAAATTGGCCGGTGTGGCACTTTCAGCAAAAGATAAAGAAAAATTTAAAGCCTTAGCGGCCAGACTTTCCGAAGTAGAAAACCATTACGAACAAAATGTGATGGATGCCACTGATAGCTGGCAGCTTCATATTGTTGAGCCCAAAGAATTAGAGGGTTTGCCAGAGCGGGTGCTTGAAAGCGCTCGTCTTCGGGCCAAAGAAAAAGATCAACCCGGTTATCTGTTTTCATTACATTATCCAGATTACAGCGCTGTCATGACTTACGGCGCATATCGAGACTTAAGGCGTCGTTTTAGTGAATCTTATCATACTCGGGCTTCCAGCTTAAGCGCTTGGCATAAAACTTCAGACAATGCGCCACTTATTTTAGAAATATTAAAGATCCGCGCTGAAATTGCCCAGTTGGTGGGCTTTAAAAATTATGCTGAATTATCTTTAGCAACTAAAATGGCCACTGATGTCTCTACGGTGATCACCTTTTTACAAGATTTGGTTCAGCGTTGTAAAAAACATGGCGAAAAAGAATTGGCAGAATTACAAGATTTTGTCTTGTCATTAAAAGGCCCTGAAAAGCTTGAGCCTTGGGATATAGGTTACTACAGCGAAAAGATGTCGCAAGCGCGTTTTGGTATATCCCAAGAAGAATTGCGGCCTTATTTTCCTTTGGATAAAGTATTAAAGGGTTTATTTGAACTGGCACAACAATTGTATGGCCTAACGATTTCACCCCGATCCGACTTGCAAGGTTGGCATGTTGATGTGAGCGCTTATGAAATTCGAGATCAAGCCCAGGTAACCCGTGGTGTTTTTTATATTGATCTGTTTGCCCGCGCCAAAAAACGCGGTGGCGCCTGGATGAATGATGCCAAAGCGCGATTTATCACCAGTGCCGGCATCACTCAGAGCCCTGTGGCTTATATTGTTGCTAATTTTGCAGAACCTCAGGCTCAACAATCCGCTTTATTAAACCACGATGACGTTGTCACTTTGTTCCATGAATTTGGCCATTGTTTGCATCATTTGCTCAGTCAGGTCGATTACGCTTCAGCTTCAGGTATTCATGGGGTTGCTTGGGATGCTGTAGAGTTACCCAGCCAGTTTATGGAAAACTGGTGTTGGGAGCCTGAGGTGATCAACAAAATTTCATCCCATATAGAAACCCATGAACCCTTGCCTGCAGCCTTGTTTGATAAATTGTTGGCCAGCAAACATTTTCAAAGTGGCTTGAGATTATTAAGACAATTAGAATTATCGCTGTTTGATTTTTTAATGCACGAGCATCAACCTTTCGAAACTGAGTCCAGTGTACAAGAATTTTTAAATCATATTCGAAAAGAGGTTGCGGTGATACCTGCTGCAGCTTTTAATCGTTTTCAAAATAGTTTTACCCATATTTTTGGTGGCGGTTATGCAGCCGGTTATTACAGCTATCTTTGGGCTGAGGTATTGTCTGCAGATGCTTTTAGCCGATTTAAAGAAGAAGGCATATTAAACAGCAGCGTTGGCCAAGAGTTTTTAGCGGCTATTTTAGAACAAGGGGGCTCTGAAGAGCCCTTAATCTTGTTTAAAAAGTTTCGGGGTCGTGCGCCTACAATTGATGCCTTTTTAAAAGACAAGGGCCTTTAGCTGGGGCCTCTGTGAAGTACTCCTTTTACAGCCTCTGTCAGGCTTCCGGTCGTGTATATGACACCCGCAAATCCCAGGGTCTCTCCAAGAGCTGTGGTTGCTCCAGCAGTGATTTCGAGCGGTGTGGCTTGATTCGTCGCAATACGGTAAGTAGCATAAGCGCTTAATAACGTGGCGCCCACGAAGCTGCCAATAAACCTATTCATAAATGGGATATCTTCCCTGTCTGGGCGCGGTTCTCTTGCATATTCGAGGTTGGCTTCTTTGTATGCATAATATCCCATGCGCATTGTCGTCATGGCCATGGCCAAAGTATACAGGTAGCGGAAGTGATGTCCCATAAAAGTTATACCTAGAGGTATGGCTTTGAAAAAATCTTTTATCGAAGCATTCACCAGAGACCAAGTAAATTTTATACCAGAGTCTGCCGCCTTGGATATCATTTGGTTCATAGCTTTCTCCTTACAATCAGCTTTAGTCTATAGCGAAATTCTGTGATCTTCGTCATAAAAGTATAGATGGATTTATAGTCAGCGCTTGTGGCATACCGTTATGCTATCAATATTTGAGTTTGAAAGCTTGATATGTTTACTATCTTTAAAGTTTAACTATCTTTAAAGTTTTATATACTTAAAGTAGTTTTTCGGATCTAGAAATATGATGACTGTTTATGAAATGTTCTTGATGGTATTTTTTATCTCTGCTCTCTCAGGGGGCATTGGCTCGCTGACCGGCCTTGGGGGAGGTATGTTGGTTATCCCCCTATTATGCTTTTTAAAGTTTGATTTACACCAGGCTATGGGTACCGGTCTTGCTATCGGAGTGACTAACTCTTTAGTGGGTACTGCTTTGTTTAAGCGTGATAGTTTAACTTATATTAAATTGGGAATGTTTCTAGAAACAGGTATAGCCATAGGCGCCATCATCGGTGCTTTAACAGTGGCCTATGTACCGATAAAAATATTGACCCTGTTATTTGGTTTGGTATTGGTTGCAATCACTTTTTTCTCATTCCAGAAATTCAAAGTTTCCAATAGTGCTGAGCCAGATTTTAATCATGTTAATTACTCTAAATCACGTTTAAGCTGTAGTTGGTTTTTAATGAGCATTGCAGGCGCTCTTTCAGGTTTACTGGGTATTGGCTCAGGAACACTGAAAGTTTTGGCAATGGATATGGTGCTGAAGCTGCCTTATAAGGTATCGACATCAACCAGTACATTTATGATAGGTATGACGACTGCAACAACTCTGGGTGTTTATATGTCTCATGGTTATATCAAGTTGCCTTTAATAGCCCCGGCTATACTGGGTACGGCTCTGGGTGGCTATATTGGTGCTGTCATGTTGGTAAAAGGCAACAGCGATAAAATTAAAATACTGTTTCATTGTGTAATTTTGGGGGTTGCTATAGAGATGCTTAAAGAAGGGTTCAGCAAATGACTCGTATCATCCCTGAGACTCGCTCTTCGGGCGCTATGCGTCTAAAACGTTCCCTACGTTTTATGACTCAGCAGATCATGTTTTATAAAAGCATCAATCGGTGCATGATACTGGGCATTTATCTTGCTTTGGGGTTGGTGTTTGTAGGTTCCCTGTTATTTTTAATAAAATATGGTTCTTTGCCTGTCTCACGGATACAGCCGCTGGTGTCCGCAAGTTTTCGTGAACTTGAATCTTTTAAAGATTTACCGGTATTTTTCTTGGCGACAGGATTTCTTCTATTGTTGTTTATTCAGGGCCTAAGAACTTTGGTAATTACCTTTAGCTTTTTATTCAAAAAAGATTGGCATTATTTTGCCATCAGCCTTATCGTGAGTATTTTTTTAATAGGCAGTATTGCCTCTTCTTATGTGAAGTTATAATGCATTGTAAGGGTGCCTACACCCAAATTATTTAGCATGATTTTGGAAACTTTCATTGATTCTGTGAGTCTTATAGTCAGGTTAAGAAAAATTTAGGTGAAGTAACATGACTACCAATAGAAGAAAAAGTTCGCAGTTTGGTCATTCCTCTGCTACACGAGGGGGCCAAGGTTCAAGGGCTGCTCAGCAGTCGGATCATCACGGACATCAGGCTAACCTGCGACCCTTAACGGAAGCTGAAAAACTTCATATTCAAGAAAGTTATGCTAAAGCTAGCTTTGCTGAAAAAACTTTTTTTCGCTACGTTTTTTCATTGATTGCCGTAGATAATTTCGAGCAAGTGATCCATTTATTTAATGGCGCTTATATTCTGATACAAGACGGCGGCATACGCTATGATGAATGGGCGAATATGGAAGGTAGCCGCTCTCATGATTCCAATTTACATTCTTTTGATAAGCAATTCGCCTTTCAAGGTAATTTGGTTAAAGAATGCGTGTTTGGTACTCGAGCTTTTGATTCACAAAAGGCAACTTGGTTACAACTTAAGAATCCATCTTCCCATACGAGAAAGCTGTTGGCTCATTTTTCGGAATTTATTCTTTCTAAATTAACCGATAAAAATATCGATTCGATTATGAATGTCAACTATACAGAATCTCGTCCCTTGCTTGTGAAGGTTCCTGCCTATCGTACAGAACGCATAGCCAATGCCAAATTGCTTGAAAACATGGTGTTTGGCCAGCACCATGATATTCCAGAACTAAGAGATGTCATATCTGCTGAACAGCATTCTGATAACAGTGAACACCAAGGATATGTGCCAAAAAGCCCCCGTTATAAGTAAGGAGTATAGGCGTAGTCCAAAATAATATCGAGAATCCAGCATGAGTCACAAAAGAATATTTAACAGGGTGGTGTTTTTTGATTTTACTGAAACATTACTCGATCCTTTTATTCATATAAAAACCATCTTGAATTCCGTTTCAAAGGGTCGAGGCTATCAATGTTTTGATAATAAAAGCCTAGAGAAAATTATCAAAATGCCAGCTAATGCATTGTTAAATAAATTTTCAATTCCCGATGCTGTTAAAAAAGAAGTTGTCGATGAGGTACTTGTCTGTCTAGAAGATAAACTTCAACACATACCTCCCATGCACGGTATTCAAAATATGCTGAATGTTTTACAGGTACACAACTGTTATTTAGGAATTTTGTCAAGCAATAGGCAAAACAATATCAAAAAGTGGTTGGTCTTTCATAAATTAGATATTTTTAATGAAGTTATCTCTATTGCCTTTCAAGAATCTAAAACTCCTTATTTGCAAATGTAAGCTTAAATTTCCCGAGGTGGAAGATTTTATCTTTGTGGCTGATGAGGCAAAAGATTTGCTTTAGGCTCGCCAAGCAAATTTTTTTACAATCGGAGTATCCTGGGGATTTGAGGCACTTGCAGCTTTAAAGAAAATAGAGCCAGATCTGATTATATTTAAGCCTGAAGATTTGTTAAATACAGTTATTGATTTTACCTAGGGATGATAGTAGCTAGATTTAGCTAAAAACTCCGATCAAGTTGATCTCACATGGCTTGGCATGAAGTCAAATGGAGTTTTTCATCCAATGACCACCAAACATTGGCACCAGGTAGAGTAAATCCTTGCAGACAAGGCTATCGATGTTATAAGCTGAAACCTTAGATTCTCAAGGCTTACAGGTTATGTTGCTTAACAAGAGTTGCTTATTGCTGGTTCTTCTTTTAATAGGCTGTAGTCCCCAGTCAAAAACTGCTGATCAACTTAAAAAAGTGGTATCGCCACTAGATGCCAGTCTCAATCTAGGGATGGAAGTGGTTGCTTTAAAAACAGGCAAAATAATCTATAGTCACAATGCCAACCGCTATTTTGTACCCGCCAGTTCTGAAAAGCTATTAACAGCCTTGGCTGCACTGGCAGAGCTTGGTCAAGAGTTTCGCTTTAAAACTGAAATCTTAGAAGACTCACAGAACAATCTGCATATTCACTTTGGTGGCGATCCTGTTTTAACCCAAGGGGATCTGTTTAATATTTTTAAAGAATTGAAAATCAAATTCCCCAATAAAGTATTTAACAATATCCAGGTTGATTTAAACGATCGCAAACTAGAATCCATTATGCCGGGCTGGATGGTGGGTGATACTCTGGCCTGCTATGGGGCTCCGGTGAATCGAGCGATCTTGAATCGCAATTGCAGCTTTGATAAAGACCAGGTATTGGTCGCAGTGCAAGCCCCCAAGCTCAGAGCTTTTATTCAGAAAAACCTGAGAGCGGCTATTCGCTTCAATCGCATATCTTTTAAGGGGAAACTAGCGATTCTATCTGCTGACAAACAACTCCCTGTCCTGGAAAAAAATCTGTTGTTGTCGCATCAGTCGCCCGCTTTGTATGTGTTGTTGTATGAAGGCTTAAAAGATTCCGACAATCTGATTATGGAAGCCATCTTTATGCATCTGGTAGAGCCTTATGTGGACGAAAACACCCATTGGCGAGAACGGGGCGAGCCTATTAAAAAAATACTGGCTCAATATTATGGGGTTGATTTAGCTAAGGCTATGATTATCGATGGCTCAGGCTTGACCCGTTACAACTTAATCACCGCTCATCAATTTACCGAAATTTTGGCCAGCGCTTATCAAAAGAAGCAACTGCGACCTGAGCTGTTATCGTTATTGCCGATAGCCGGGGTTGATGGCAGCCTTGCAGCAAGAATGCAGAGCGGCAAGGCCAAAGGCAATATTCGAGCAAAAACCGGTTCCATGACGGGCATTATATCTTTGGTCGGCTTTCTGGAAACGAGCAGAGGTGAGCCATTGGCCTTTTCAATTCTGATGAACAACTATGTTGATTCCGCCGATAGGTATCGAGATTTGCAGGATAGGCTTTGTGAGATTATGGCAGAGTGAACTATAAAAGGAGGTCGGGTCTAGGTTGCCGTATTTTTAAACGGACTCTTACACAACCCCATCGCTCATACAATTAAAGATTCCGCATACAACGCTAGGGACGATAAGAGCTATTCGCACGAACTAAGTTCTGATGAGTGGGATTATCTTTTTTGCCAAAAGACCAGAGCAGTACAGGTCCTGAATGTAACTTTGACCCAAAGTCATACAGTTCTATTTGATTATCTGCAGTGTGAGATCGTTTGTCAGAATACTCTAATTGGTGATTAATTAGATTTTCAAGGTAAATCACCATTTCAGCCGAAATACTACCATCACATTGTTGAGGCATAAAATGCATTTGAAAAGCTTTTATGACGTGTTGAGTTTTAAGGTCTAAAATGCCTGTTTTAAAAACAGAATACCCATAATCAGCTAGCAATGCTTGCACGTTTTGGACTCTTGTGTCCAATTCGTCTGAACGTGTTCTATAACTTTTTGGCCAAGATCCAATCCCTGCTTGTGCAATTTTTTTCCAAGGAAATGTAGCTCCAGGATCAGTTTTTCCTAAAATAATTTCTTTTGTTGAGTTTTCCCTATAAGGAGCAATATCAGAATGCCCAATGATATTTTCCGGTTTGATGTTATACTTTTTCATAAGGTCAAGAATCAGTTCAATACCTGCGTTTATTTGTTCTTCTTCAAATTCTTCAAAATGAAACCAGTCCAGGGAGTTTTGTCCCGCTTGTAAAGCGTTGGCATAATTGGGAGAATGAAACTCGATACCTATAGAGCATGTATTTAAAGAAACAGTTTCCCCCCAGCTGCTTACACCGGCATGCCAGGCTCTTTTATTGTCAGGAACAAGCTGGTAAATTGGATAATGGTTATTAAGTTTTTTTATTTGAGGGATAAAAAAATGTGCACTTACTCCCCCTCCACCTTCAGAGACGGGTTTGGTAAGGATTTTTAATGCGAAATCTTCATCATAGCCTATACAATGGATAATAATAAATTGGGGTGTTATTTCATCGTCAGAGTAATTATTAGAACGCTTTTCAGTAATTTTATAGGGCATATTTTCCTCACATTTCCTTTAAAAATACCAGTTTACTACCAAGAGCACACCAATTCATAGTGGCAGAATTGAATTTCCTTAACCTTAAATCACTATATAACACAATTTATAATGAACCTACACCTCCATTTAGATTGCAATTGGCATAAATTGTGCGGTGCGGTTTTAAAATACGGAGGGGAGGTTGCTGTATTGTACGCAAGGACGTGAGGGCCTTAGGATGGCAAGGAGCCCGAGTACCGGCTCGATCCTGGAGAAAAATACGGCAACCTTGGCCCGACCTTTTTCAATGTTTGTTTTAACCGAGGCCTTGGGGGCTGGAACGAATTTTAACTCTAGGCCTTGATAACACTTCTGTGGTTGTGGGAGCTGTGGCCGCAGAGCTGTTGGTTGTTTTGCTACGCGCATACTGAGACAACGTATTTTTTGGACTCAGGGCAGCAGGGCTGGTTCTGCTTTGCGGTGATGCTTTAGGTAATGCTTCTATACGCTGTAACCTTGCAGCTGGGTTATTATCTTTGCTGCGTGGCAGCAGTCCCCAGGTTAATAAAAGAGACCGTTTTTACGAGGCAAGGCCTCAAGCCATAGCATGCATTTTTTGGAGCCGTTGCTCTAAAGTTGCGAGGTTGTGTTGTAATTCTGCTAAGCGTTCTTTCTCTTTGACAATCAATGTTGCTGGGGCTTTTTCAAGATAAGCCCCATTGCGATGTTTGCTTTGCAGCATATCGAATTCTTTTTTAAGTTTTAAGACTTCTTTCTCTAAGCGCTGAACTTCTTGTGATACATCAATGATGCCAGCCAAGGGGATCATCAGCTCAAGGCTGCCTACCAGTGCTGTGGCAGACAGTGGCGGGGTATCGTTGTTGCTCAACCAGGTAATGCTTTCAAGTTTGGCCAAAGCTTGAAAGAAAGTTAATTCTTTTTCTAAAAGAATTTTATCCTCAGCTGTGCCCTTTTGTAGCAATAAAGGTATTTTTTTGCTGGGTGCAACATTCATCTCACCACGGATAGTCCGAATGGCAAGGATCATTTTTTTCAGCCATTCAATTTGTTGTATGGCATCCGTGTGGATCAGCGATATTTCAACATGAGGATAGGGGGCAAGCATCACCGTTGGGCCTTGTTTGCCACAAAGAGGGGCAATTTTTTGCCAAAGCTCTTCCGTGATAAACGGCATTAAGGGATGAAGGCTGCGTAAAATTTCCTCGTAGATGCTGACTAAGGTAAAACGTGTATCTGGAGCCTGTGCTTGGTTTTCAGCATCATTTAATAAGGGCTTGGATAATTCCAAATACCAGTCGCAGTATTCGTTCCAAATGAAGTCATACAATACTTGGGCAATTAAATCAAAGCGATAAGCTGCAAAATGTTCATGGATGCGTTTTTTGGTATCTTGCCAAATAGAGACTATCCATCTGTCCAGAGCTTGGGTAGAGACCGTTGTGCCAACTTCTTTGCCATCACAGTTCATCAACACATAACGGGCAGCATTCCATAATTTATTGCAAAAATTGCGATAACCACCAATGCGGGCTAAATCAAAACGGATATGGCGACCGGTGGTTGCCAGGGAACAAAAGGTAAACCTTAAAGCATCGGTGCCATAGGCAGGGATCCCTGCTGGAAACTGGGCTTGGGTTTTCTTTTCTATTTGTTTGGCCATAGCAGGTTGCATCAATCCCTGACTGCGTTTTTTCAGCAGGCTTGCAAGATCGATGCCATCTATTAAGTCGATGGGATCTATCACATTACCTTTAGATTTAGACATTTTTTGGCCATTTTCATCTTGAATAAGCCCATGAATGTAAATTTCTTTAAAAGGCACCTCGCCGGTAAACTTGAGTCCGAACATGATCATTCGGGCTACCCAGAAAAAAATGATATCAAAACCGGTTACCAAGACTTGTGTGGGATAAAAAGTTTTTAGGCGCTCTGTTTGTTCGGGCCAGCCCAGAGTTGAAAATGGCCAGAGAGCCGAAGAAAACCAGGTATCTAAAACATCGGGATCTTGTTCAAGTGAGTGCTCGGGCGCAAGTTTATATTTGCTGCGAATCTCAGCCTCGTCGTTGCCAACATAAATTTTGCCTTCAGTATCAAACCAAGCGGGTATTCGATGCCCCCACCACAATTGCCTGCTGATACACCAGTCTTGAATGTTATGCATCCACTCAAAATAGGTTTTACTCCAGTTTTCAGGGATAAACTTTATTTGGCCGGTTTCTACGGCTGTAATGGCAGGCTTGGCTAAAGGCGCAATTTTGACGAACCATTGATCCGTTAAATAAGGTTCTAAAATGGCGCCAGTTTTTTCACCTTTGGGAATATGTAAGGTGTGCGCTTCTATTTTTTCGATTAAATTCAGAGCCTCTAAATCTGCCAGTACTTTGTTGCGTGCCTGTTCTCGACTCAAACCTCGGTAAGGCTCGGGGACTTCTTCATTTAAATGGCCATTGGTTTGTAAGATATTGATCAAGGGCAGCTGATGCCTTTGGCCTAAGGCATAGTCATTAAAATCGTGAGCTGGAGTAATTTTGACACAGCCGCTGCCAAATTCTTGATCGACCATCTCATCGGCTAAAATTGGAATGGTTCTATCGGTTAAAGGCAATTGGAGCTCTTGGCCGATCAACTTTTGATAGCGTTCATCTTCCGGATGGACGGCAACGGCAACATCTCCCAATAAAGTTTCAGGTCGGGTGGTTGCAACCACCAAAAAACCCGAGCCATTTTTTAAAGGATAGCGCAAATGCCAGAGATGGCCGGGTTGTTCTTCATTGACGACTTCGAGATCTGACACCGCAGTTTGTAAAGAGGGATCCCAATTGACCAAGCGTTTACCGCGATAGATTAAGCCTTCATCATAAAGCTTTACAAATACTTGACGAACAGCTGCCGACAAACCTTCATCTAAAGTGAAGCGTTCGGTATCCCAGTCGACAGAAGCACCCAGCCTGCGCAATTGTTGAGTAATGGTGCCGCCAGATCCTTGTTTCCATTGCCAAATTTTTTCAACAAAAGCTTCGCGACCCAGAGCTTTGCGAGAAAGGCCATGGGCTTCACATTGCCGCTCTACCACCATTTGGGTGGCGATACCGGCGTGATCGGTCCCCACTTGCCAAAGAGTGGCTTTATTTTGCATCCGATGATAACGAACCAAGGCATCCATAATCGTATCTTGAAAAGCATGGCCCATATGTAAACTGCCAGTTACATTGGGTGGTGGGATCATAATGCAATAAGCCTGATCACCGGTCGACTGAGGTGAAAAATACCCAGCATTTTCCCAGCTTTGGTACCAGTTTTTTTCTATTAATGCAGGCTCGAAGCTCTTATCTATTATTTCTGTCATTTATAAAATTTCCAGTTTAATTTTTACATCGTTCAAGTAAATACTGTACTAACAAAGGAACTGGGCGGCCGGTTGCAGCTTTTTCTTTGCCGGTAAATCGGCAGGCTGTACCCGCAACATCTAGGTGGGCCCAATGATATTTTTTGGTGAAACGCGACAAGAAGCAGGCGGCGGTAATCGAGCCGGCCTCAGGGCCACCGATATTGGCCATATCGGCAAAATTGCTTTGCAATTGTTCTTGATATTCGTCCCATAAAGGCATTTGCCAAGCTCGATCACCACTTTCAAAACCGGCAGCTAATAGATCATGGGCTAATGGGTTGTGATTGCTATATAAACCACTGGCATGTCGTCCTAAAGCCGTCACACAGGCACCGGTCAGTGTTGCAATATCGATAACGACATCTGGCTGAAAACGCTCACAATAAGTTAAAGCATCACAGAGAATCAGTCTGCCTTCGGCATCGGTGTTGAGTACTTCAATGGTCAGACCCGATAAAGTTTTTAAAATATCGTCAGGCCGGTATGCACTACCCCCAGGCATGTTTTCAACAGCAGGGATCACGCCGACAATATTTAAGGGAAGTTCTAATTCTGCGGCAGCATGCATGACGCCCATCACAGTGGCGCCACCACACATATCGTATTTCATGCCAATCATATTGGGTCCAGATTTGAGCGAATTGCCGCCTGAATCAAAGGTAATACCTTTGCCGACCAAGACGATGGGCGCTTGTTTGGAGTCGCCGGCTTGATATTCCATGGTGATCAGGTAAGGCGGATTCTCGCTGCCTGCGCCCACGGCCAAAAGTGCACCCATGCCTAAAGCTTGCATTTCTTGTTGCTGGAGTGTGGCCACATTGATAGCCGTAAACCGCTGACTCAAAGCTTCTGCTTGTTCGACCATATATGCCGGTGTGCAAATATTGGGGGGACGGTTGGCAAGGTTTTTAGTAAAAGTCACAGCTTTGGCAATTGCTTGGCCTTCTAGGATAGCTTTTTCGGCCAAAGCCAATTCTCGGCGGGTTGGCACGGTAAATACCAAACGCCTTAAAGGCCGTCGGTGGCCATTTTTTTTAGTTTTGTATTCATCAAAACTATAAAGGGCTTCATAAGTTGTTTCCACGGCCTGGCGAATTTTCCAAGCTGTATCGCGGCTTTTAACGTTCAGCTCTGTCAGAAAACAGACTGCATCCATAGAGCCGGTTTCATTCAGGGCCAGAACGGTTTTCTTGATGATATCTCGGAATTGTTGGTCGCCCAGCTCGCGCTCTCGGCCACAGCCAATCAATAACACCCGATCACTGGAAATATTAGGCACATTATGCAGTAATAGGCTTTGGCCGGTTTTGCCTTCGATGTCACCTTTGCGCAGTAAATTGCTTAAATAACTGTCGCTAATCGCATCGAGTTGTTCGGCAATGGAGGATAAGCGTCGGCTTTCAAAAACGCCAGCTACAATACAAGCCGTCCTTTGCTTTTCGGGGTGACCACTTTTAACGCTAAATTCCATGTGAGCTCCGATTGAGGGTATAATGCTAAAACCCTTAGTGTACTCTGAAATTAGCTGACTGGTGAATATAATTCGTGATTATTGTTAGATATTTGACCAAAGAAATTCTCAGCACCTTTAGCGCAGTGAGTGGCATTTTGTTATTTATTGGCCTGAGTAATCGCTTTGCCGTGTATTTGCCAAAAATTACCAGTGGTCAATTATCGGCAAATTTGGTCATGAAAGCCGTTGTTCTGTATATCCCCGATTTATTGGTATTTCTATTGCCTTTAAGCCTGTTTATTGGCCTGCTGTTGGCTTTAGGCCGCATGCATGCTGATTCTGAAATAACAGTTTTGTCAGCTTGTGGACTGGGAATAAGCTACTTTCTGCGCTTTACTTTGAGTTTGGCAACTGTAGCCACCTTGATGATGTTGGTTTTAACCATTTGGCTGGTGCCCAGCACGGGCTCTCAGCGTGAACAAATGCTGATGACAGGCGAGGTGGTCGGCGTTATGCAAAATTTAACGCCTGGTCGTTTCCAAATGATCAATGACGATGATGGCCGAATTGTATTTTATGTGGAAGACTTGGCTAAAGCGGGTGAAAAAATGCAGGGTATTTTTATTGCTGAATTATCTCCTCATTTATCCAACAAAGAACCTTGGTCCATTGTCACGGCTGAGGAAGCCCGATTGCATCGCGACGAAAACACCGGCGAATTTCACCTGGTATTAAATAAAGGCCAGCGTTATACCGGTATTCCAGGCCAAGGTAATTATCGGATTATCCAGTTTGAAGAATATGGTCGAACAGTTGATTATACCGTACCTCCTGTGCCCAACCTGATAAAACTTAAACCGACAATCCGCTTGATCCAGGCAGAATCTTTAGAAGATAAAGCGGAGTTACAATGGCGCTTGGCCCTACCGATGACCGTACCTATTTTGGCCCTTTTGGCTCTACCTTTAAGTAGGGTGAATCCGCGTCAAGGCCGTTACGCCAGGTTTTTACCGGGATTGATAAGTTATGTGGCTTATTACATGGGGCTGGTCATGTGTAAAAGCTGGACCGCACGAGGGCTATTACCCCAAGCCAGTTTTTGGTTGTTGCACGCAGTCATGCTGGGCTATGCCCTTTGGCTGTTAAGTCGTGAGCCAGGTTTTTTTGCTTATAAAAAATCACCGGGTGAGGTGAACGATGCAATTATTTGAACGTTATATTGCCCGCCACCTATTGCCCGCAATCTTAATCGTCTTATTTGTTTTACTTGCCATCGATATCTTATTTTCCTGGGTACAAGAATTAAAATGGGTAGGTCGAGAGGATTATCATTTATCTACCAGTCTGGCCTTTATGGGCTTCACTCTGCCACGGCGACTTTATATGCTGTTCCCCTGGGCTGCACTTTTAGGTTCATTATTGGCATTGGGCGCTTTACATGCACGCTCTGAATTATTGGTACTGCGTGCTGGGGGTGTTTCTTTGGCCGGCTTGATCTATGCTGTGCTAAAAACTGCTGTTATCTTGATTTTGGTGATGACGCTTATTGGCGAGGGCCTAGCACCCAGTATGGAAAGGTTGGGCCAAAGTATTCGTGCCTTTGCTTTGTCTGGCGGCCAAACCATTCAAACACCTTATGGTGTTTGGGTGCGCCAGGGCATGTATTTTATCCATATCAAAACTGTTCAAAATGAGGGCGAGCTTTATGGTATTACTCGTTATCAATTTGACGAACATCGGCGTTTGTTGTCGGTCAGTTTTGCCAGCCATGCAACCCGTATTGGCAAAGAATGGCAATTAAATAATATAGAAACGACTGATTTTTTAGAAAATAATCTTAAAACCACGAGTGTCGCCAGCCAATCCTTTCAAGGTTTACCTTCTCCAGAAATTCTAGAAACACTGGGTAGTAAGCATCCAGAACGTTTGTCGCTTATCACTTTGTGGCGTTCAATCCGACACAGTTCAGAAAATGCTTTAAGCACTCAGACTTATGAATTAGCATTTTGGTCAAAACTTATGCAGCCGATTATGATTTTAGTGATGGTGTTTTTGGCCATACCTTTTGTTTTTGGTCCTTTGCGTTCAGGTGGTGCCGGTCTGCGAATGATTGTCGGCTCTTTAATGGGGTTTGCGGTGCATTTGTGTAATACCTTTGCACCACTTACCGTGGCCTACCATATGCCACCTGTGGTCGCCGCAGCGCTACCGGCATTGTTGTTTGCGGCTTTGGGCCTTGGTTTGATGAGAAGGCTCAGTTGAATTTCTTTGAATCGGTGGCATCAATAAATGAATTTCAGATGGCACAATGTTCATAGGTGGTGTTGCTAAAATACTTGTTGCAGTCGTTGACTTAGAACGTTCTCGCTTAATATTTGGATTTTTCACCACAAAGGAAAGATGGGCATTAATTTTTCTTTCGCCTAAGTATTGAATGATCAATGGACACATTGCGGAGACAATTTTAAGATCATTGATAAAATAATTAGTGATGAATGTATATCGATGTTTGAATTTGTCATTGATGCTTTCATCAAAGCTGGTGTCATCGTAGGTAAGTTCAATAAGAGAAAGTTGCTGAGTGACAACTGTTTTTATAGAAGTGATGAACTCAGGATGGTTTTTGAAACCATTACCGGAAATGTCAAAGTATTCTAAATCGCTTTTCTTAACAATGATATCGGTCAGATCCGTTAATGGACCATCTTGAAGCTGTCCAATATTGTTGTTGGCTAAATTAACCGATTTAAGGCTGGGGTGGCTACTGATGGCCTTAAATAAAAGCGCCAAGTCAGCTGGAGTTTGGCAATTAAGACAGTTGTCGGAAAGGTTTAAAGTGAGCAGTTCAGTATTGGCTACAATCACAGCAATAATCTTGCGAAAGCTCAAAGAGCACACTTTACCTAAAGAATTGCCAGCAAGATTTAAGTCTAGAAGCTTTGTGTGTTTGATAAAATAAGCCGCCCATTTCTTAAGACGTTTTTTAGATAGTTCACCTATTTGATTGTCGGCCAGGTTCCAAGTGGTTATGCTTCGATTGCTCATACAAGAAATAAGTTTTTGGAAGGATTTTTTGTGTAAAACCGCTATAGAATTTCCTCTAAGATCAATGGCTCGCCTTGCGGAATGACTGATAAAAGACCGGAGGTTGTATATTGAATGAACATCAAGTCTATCCATATTATTCCAAGAGAGGTTAACCGTTTGTAAAGTTGAATTTTTCATGGAAGCAAACAGAATGGAACTTAATTCTTTTGGAGCTTCCCCTAAGTTATTGTTGGCAAGTATTAAATGAAGCAATATGCGAGTTGTTTTGATAAGTTCAGCCAAGCAACTATGTTTGGCCATATCGAGCTTATGGACTTGGTTTCCTGAAAGATCTAAAAAAGTTAATGTTGGATGATTGCTCAAGCAGAGCATTAAATTTTTAAACACATCAATTGATAAACGAGCTAAATCATTTCTGGCTATATTGAGCTGCAAAACTTTGGACTGAGTGAGGTATTGGCTGAGATCAGACAGTTGCTTATTCTTCAGTAGGCCAATTTTGTTAAAAGAAATATCAAGATAGCTTATCGAAGAATTTTCTAAGATTGCATTGAATAATTTTTCGAAAGAGGTGGCGCTGAGCTTATGTATTTTATTCTCAGAAAAGATTAAGATTTTAATTGTTTTGTTAGAGTTAATAAAATTTGCCAGGACGGTTATATAAGCTTCGCTGGCTAGGCCTAGTTCATTTTCAGATAAATCAAGTTTGGTAATAGGGTTTTTTAAGTCTGATATCGTTTGGAATATTTCTTTTAACTGTGGCAATGACAAGAGATTGATACCACTTTTTCTCAAAATTAATTCTTCAGTGTTGGAATTAATATTTTTGAGGAGTGCTTGAAGATTGGCATGCTCCACAGATAAATTAACTTTTTCAAAAGTGCAGGTGCGTTCTAAATTCGGGATAATGGGGATCTGATATTCTACCTCGGACTGATAGCTTTCTTGAGCGGTGTGGGTGCTTTCAGTTAAAGGACTGTTCAAGGGTGGTATGTTGGGTGAGATTTTCGGCGTTTTAGTAACAACCCTGCTTGCCGGGGATAAATCAGCATTGTTGTCAATGATATGATTGATATCACCAGGAGCTGCTATCAGGGTTTTTAATCCAGTCCATATTTGGGTCGCCCTATGTATAGAATAAAAATATAGTATGCCGGTATGATGTTGTTGATGCTGCGTCAATGTTGCTGGGAATGATTTTGTTAAAATGATTTTCGTCATGGTTTTAATCTGGGCCATATGAAACATCGATTTAAAATACAAGCATAACAGGCTGATGGTTTTGTTAACAATGCTTGTTGCCTTTAATGGTGAAACCCATAACTTTTTAAAACCGTTGACCAGCTCAGTCGCATGATAAATAAGCAGCAAACCTATTAAAAATCTTTCGGCATATTCTCTGAAAGACTCAGTCATTGACTTGGGCTTTAAGTGATTTAACTCGATTTGCAATGCTGTTGGTTTTTCGAAAGATGGATTGATGAATATCTTGTTTTTTTCTGGAGTGGGTATATTTTGATGAAAATCTTTATTTGCTAAATATTGTTTTTGTTTCATTTTTCCGACATTTATCGACAAAGAAGCGGGGAGCTTGCAAGCATCACCGAGCATTTTGATCTGAGTGAGCAAGGGGATCATGTCGAAATATAATTGCAGCGAAAATAATAGCAAGGCTCGGAAATAATCTTTTATATGATGAATGCTTGAAAGTGTGTCTGCTTGTGGTTTGATCCATTGATGGGTTGCAAATTGAGCTGCTAGTCTTAATTTTTGTACTACATATAATGCCTGGCCAATTGAAAACGAAACCGCCTGTATGCCGAGTGCATTTTTATGAAATGGAAGTTGTCGCAAGTAGTTAGCCCAGTTTTTCATGAGTCACTATTTTGAGCTTGATAACAAAGCTTGCTGGAAACTTGCATAATGCTTCCTATATTTATAAAGTATTTAAACAGCTGGTCGTTTAGTGAGCTGCATTGTCATCCATCCTAAGTTTCTGCTTTGATTTTCTGCTGGGTGACTTTTTTGGATGGCGACTTAAGCTTCAATACTGCATTATTGGCCATTTTTTTTAAAAGTTTAACATAAAAGCACCCAGAACGCAGAAAATTATAATTATCATGTAAGTCTGGATCTGGCATCAGTAAAAGTGAAAAAATACCCAGGCTTAAAGCTATCTCCTTAAAGGGGAAATGAGGCAAATCGCTGACAGCTACGGAGAACTTTGCTTGATGTGAGGTTGGTTGCTTGCCTGATATGTTTTTGCGTGATTTGGTAGGCATATAAAAGCTTTTCGCTTTCTTTAAGGGCCAGGGCTCCGGTGCTTCGGTCATCCTGAAAATCTTTAATAGCTGAAATAATCGCAAAGAAAGAAGTTGATATTTCTGCGGTTTTTTTACTAGTAAATATGATTTTTTTAATAAGGGTTGGGGGTAATGCAATAACAAGGGCTTCGGCGTGATTGTTGTGATGAGCATTTTGTTGGGCAAGTTTTTTGAGATAACTCGTTAAATTTTCCTTGAATTGTGGGCCGGTGCTGAGTTCGTTTTGAGCTTGTTTCAGTGCCTGTTGAATACTGTTCAAAATACTGGCGGAAGTTTCTGGCAACAGAGCCAAGGTGTAAAGGCAATTGGCGGCTTGTTCACGGAAAACCGATTCAGCATTTGAATTGAGCAGTTCAACCACTCGCTGGACAATAAATTCTTGGCTGCCGTTGTTTTTATGTTTTTTCGTAAAGGCTAATTGTTGGTAAATCTTCCGGGCGGCATCACGGATTTCTGATCTTTCATGAGGATGGATCAATATTTTTGTCAGAGATTTAAGGGTAGGGCGATGAACATCAAGCTCAATAAAGGTTGTCCAACTGAGCAATGCTTCTGCGGCAGCTTGTCTAACATTACTTTCGAGTATTTTGTCAGGACGAAGGTTACGCGTCAGCGCATCAATGACTTCTGAAGCTAAATCAATCTGCTGTTTACTCAACTTTTGAGTATCATGCAAGCCCCAGTTGCCCAATTTTAATAATTGAGCTGCTTCAATTCGGGTTTTATTGTCGCTGTCGAGAGAATTTAACTTTTTTAAGGCAGTTTCAATCATGCTGATAGTGAGCACAGTTTTTGGGTTAGGAAAGGTGAACGTGTGGATATCGATGATGGCTTTAAAAAATTTCCAGCTTTCTTTCAAAACTATGCGGCAAAGTGACATCAAGTAAAGCGTATAAAAAATTTGTTGTCCTTTTATATTGAAGACAATCGTTATCTGTTCTGAGTACGATATGCTGGGGGAAGGAGTGATTTTCGTTAGCTTGCCGACATGGATTCGAGTTTTAGCCATAGCGCCGGCTAAGGTAAAGCCAAAAGACAATGGATAATACAGATACAGCATCAAGGCGTCTTGCCAAGATTTTTTTAGATTATCTTGGTATCTAGATCTAAATGCTTTCCAAATTAGCAATTCATCTCTTAAAGATGTTTGAGCTTCGATAGCTTCAGTTAACAGTTTCCAAACACGTGTTAATAATTCAAGCCTGAGGAATAAGGGCGCACGATTGACTTTTAATTCACCAGGGTTTTTAAAATATTTCCACCAATTTTTTGCAAATTGCAAATTAAAATCTTTATAAAAATCAGCATCGATGCGGCCTGTTTCAGTATAGTGGGCCAATTCGGTTAAGGGGTGGGCTATATCTTGTAATTGAATGATCCCGTCGATGCATTTGGCAAGGCTGGCATTGATAAAAACCTTGGGCTGCCATTTAACCAAAAAATCACTGAGATATTTAAGTATGCCTGCTAAACGGACAAAATCGTAAGGAACAGCCATTGGCTTATTGAACTCAAGAATTACCCATTTGGGCAGTTCTTAAATTTATCATAGACTGGAATTCTGTCACAAGAGATTGCCGCGATGCTCAGCGACTGTAAAAATAAATTTATCAATGATGGTTTCTCTAGCTTGCCTGACAGACACCCATAAATATATTGAATAGCCGATAGATAGGTTCAGTTTGCAAGATTTACAGTCCCGAGATCGGCCCGGGGGGTGGATTGGAATATTGAGCTTGATTTTGAAGATTCCGCAGGCCTGGGGACCACATTCGGGGGCCTCTATCAATAACTAGGGTAGCTTCAAGCCGGTATTCAATCTTCTTAAATATATATTTGACGGTGAATTTTTTAACGGCGTTAATTTTTTTCTTGTTTAAAAACATAAGTATTCGAAAGCCTTTCGTAAAGTGGGTATTTTTGTTTATCCACCCATGCCCAAAAAATTCCAAGACCCGGGGTTACGAGGGCCCAAAAAAAACGTAAGCCGGCTTGTTTAAATGTAACAGGTTGTTGTTGGGCATTTAACAAGTATAGTTTCCAGGCTCGCATGCCAGTGGTTTGGCCAGTGAAAACCCAAAAGCCAATAAAATAAGTACTGATAACCAAAGCCAGACTGCATTGATAAAGGTAAAATATCGGTTGGTGTTTTGCCAGTGCGTCCCCGCCATTCAACAAAACAAAGATTGCGCTGATCATCAACAGCAAAGCGCTGAGCAGCAATAAGTCATAAAACCAGGCCATAAAACGTGCTAAAAAAGAAACTGGAGTCAAGCTAGGCATAAGGATATCAATAGTTGATTGGTGATTTGAAAGTAATGGTGCCGGGAGAGAGACTCGAACTCTCACAATGTTACCATTACCAGATTTTGAGTCTGGCGCGTCTACCAGTTCCGCCATCCCGGCAAAGTCGATGCAGTATACCCAGGAAGAACGATTGAGGCAACCTTAAATACAAAATTCGAGTCTTTTATTTAGTGCGCAGACTATTTATAGCTTAAGCGGAGTGGCCGTTGAAATATTTCGCTCAAATGCTCTATTTTACGTTTACGCTTGAAGGCCTCTTACTTGAGCCGAGGAGGGTATACGAGGGGCGCTCGGGAAGTTGAGCTTGTGGACTGGCATATAGAACAAAAACCAACCTGTGAAACACTAGGGATCCCCAGGGATCCTTAAGCATCTTTAGGCAAAGGAGGATGTCAAAGCTGGTTTACAATTTTATAATAGGGGGGTAAGCTAAAATCTGGAGCTCATATAATAAGTGAAGAGGAGTTATAATGAATATTGAATTAAATAAGACACCTCCTAATAAGCGTGGTTTTGCAGCGATGTCGAGAGAAAAGGTTCAGGCCATTGCTCAAAAAGGCGGTGAAAAGCGGGCCCAACAGTTGGGTTCTGCTGGCTATTCTGAGTTAGGCCGCAAAGGTGGGCTTCAATCTCAGGCTGAAAGAAAAAACCACTTGGAGGATGCAGTCTGACTGCCATTTCTAATGCTGATCTGAAGTTTATATGAGTTGTTATTCTTACAATATCGTATCAGGAGGTTTATATGCCACGGGGAGATAAATCGAGTTATTGTTCCAAGCAAAAACGCCAAGCAGCTCACATTGCTGAAAGTGAAAAAAAAGCTGGTGTAAGTACTGCAGACGCTGAACGAATAGCTTGGGCTACCGTGAATAAACAAGATGGCAAAGCAGCCAAGAAATGCCATTGATTTTTTAGTTTCAGATTGCTGACGCTGCTTTAAAGCAGCGTTTTTTTTTGACTTTTAAGTAGCAGCTTGATTATTTTCTGCTTCAATATGTAATTATCAATATTGCAGACAGCAATATGATGTATTATCACCAGTTGACGCTGAAGATCAGATCAAGCTATGAGCAAAATAGCTTACTAAAGTTTCAGCTAATCATTTTTTCGATATATGAGGTATATACAATGAAGTCATTAATTAAGCTTCTGGTCTTATTGACTCCCACCCCTGCATTTGCCGATAGTCCGCTGAAGCTTTTAGAAAGCGGTGCTTTAAATCAGTTCTTTATTGTAGGTTTATTTTTATTTATTTTTTATTTTATGATTATTCGCCCACAAAGCAAAAAGGCCAAAGAACACAAGTCTTTGCTTAACAATTTAGCTGTGGGAGATGATGTCATGACCTCAGGCGGAATGATGGGAACGATTGTTCGCTTGACCGAAGATTTTTTTATCCTTTCAATTGCTGATGGTGTTGAAGTGCCTTTTCAAAAGCAGACGATCGTAAATGCGTTACCCAAAGGTACTTTAAAAGCTATCAAAAAATAACCTCTTTATGATATTGACCTAGGGCATATAAAGGTACAGCATGAATAAATTTCATTGGAAGTTAGTGGGTTTAATAGGGATGGTTTTGGTTGCTGCCCTGTATTCGTTGCCTAATTGGTATGGAGAAGATCCAGCTGTACAACTGCGTTCATTGGGCGGTGATGCTTTAGATGGCCCCCTGAAAGAAAAAGCCCTAGAAGAAAAAATAAGCCATGCGTTAAAAGAAGCGGGCTTACCGGTTCGATTGACAGTTGGTGAAGAGTTGTTACTGCGTTTTAAAACATCTGAAGAACAATTAAAAGCCAAAGACATTCTCAATGAGATCCTGGGTGAAGATTATAGCATTGCTTTGAATTTAGCACCGGCCACCCCCCCTTGGCTGGCATCACTGAAAGCGGAACCGATGAAATTGGGTTTAGATTTAAGAGGTGGGGTGCATTTTTTAATTACCGTTGATGTAGCCTCTATTGTCGGACATCGGCTGGAAAGCTTAAGTTCCGAATTGCGTCAAGAGTTGCGCAAAGAAGGTTTGTCTTATCATTCATTGGAATATAAACAGGGTAAATTGCATATTTCATTTAGTGATGCTGCAAAAGAAAATCTTGCTGTAGATTTTTTAAGAAGCCAACACCCAGAATTGATGGCGATCAAGCCTGTAGAAGCAACGAGTCTTGAGTTTGCCTTTACAGAAAAGATGCTGGATCAAATTCGCAATGAAACTTTAGAGCAAACGCTGACAACTTTGCGAAAACGTGTTAATGAGTTGGGCGTTAGTGAAGCGTTGGTTCAAAGGCAAGGCTTGAACCAGGTGGTGGTCGAGTTGCCAGGCATTCAAGATACCGCTCGTGCTCGAGATATTCTGGGAAAAACCGCTACTTTAAAATTCTTAATGCGCGATGAAAAAGCCAATATACAACTTCCAGCGCCGGTGGGTTCAAAATTATATCATGATCGCTTAAAAAGACCGGTTATCTTAAAAAATCGCATTATTTTGTCGGGAGAAGCTGTTGTTGGGGCCGGTAGTGGCTTTGATAGAGATGGTCATCCTACTGTCAATATTCGTTTAGGCGGCAATGGTATTGGTTTATTTAAACAAACGACTCGCGATAATATTGGCCATCAAATGGCGGTCATCTATGTTGAGAACCACAATAATAAAACCCGCGAAACTGTGATTAGTGTGGCAACCATTCAAAGTGCTTTGGGAAATAATTTTCAAATTTCAGGATTGCAGTTAAATGAAGCTCGTGACTTGGCTTTGTTGTTACGTTCCGGAGCTATGCCTGCGGCTTTGTCTATTGTAGAAGAGCGCATAGTGGGACCAAACATGGGTCAGGACAATATTCAAAAAGGCATGCTTTCAGTGAAAGTGGGTCTGGGTTTGGTTATATTTTTCATGACAGTTTATTACTCCCTGTTTGGCGTATTGGCTAATATTGCCTTAGCGATAAACCTGTTATTGATGATTGCGATCATGTCATGGGTGGGGGCGACGCTGACTTTGCCTGGAATTGCCGGTATCGTTTTAACCTTGGGCATGGCTGTAGATGCCAATGTTTTGATCTTTGAACGTATTCGTGAAGAACTGAGAGCGGGGGCTTCGCCAGTCCTCAGTATTCAAAGAGGTTTTGATGGCGCTTTTAGCAGTATTATCGACTCTAATTTAACGACCTTAATTGTCGGGCTTTTGTTATTTACCATTGGCAGCGGCCCGGTTAAAGGTTTTGCAGTCACCCTTTCGATAGGTATTTTGACCTCCCTCTTTACTGCGATCACTGTTACCCGAGCTTTGGTACAGGTGAGTTATCCACAACGCATGATCAAACGTTTACAGATAGGGATTTAAAGATGGAGTTTTTTAAACAAAAAACACAATTCAATTTTATGGAGATGCGAAAATTCACTGCAGCCGTTTCACTGATTTTTTGTATTTTCTCTTTAACGTGTCTTTTCATGCCTAAAGGTGGCTTGGCTTTTGGATTAGACTTTACGGGTGGGACACAGGTCGAAGTTGGTTTTAGTCAGCCTGTCGATGCATCGGCTTTGCGGGAGCTGCTTGATAAAGCAGGTTTTGGAGATAGCCGTGTGCAGCAATATGGCTCAACCCAGAACGCCTTAATTCGTTTAGCAAAACAAGGTGATGAGCCTGCTGATGCCTTAAGAAATAAATTAAACGCTCTGTTTCAGCAGCTAGATCCCAAAGCGCATATTAGAGCGATGGATGTGGTTGGCTCAGAAGTTGGGGCTCAATTAGCGGAACAAGGTGGATTGGCAGTCTTAGCAGCAATTGCTGCGACAATGATTTATATTGCCTTGCGTTTTGAATGGCGTTTGGCCATCAGTGCTGCAACGGCACTTTGTCATGATTCGCTGATTGTTCTCGGTATTTTTGCTTTTTTCCAAATAGAATTTGATTTGGCGACGCTGGCGGCCATTCTGGCAGTTGTCGGCTATTCTCTCAATGACACCATTGTCGTTTTCGATCGGGTACGAGAAAACCTGCGTAAAGTGCGCAAGGGCAGCCCTTCTGAAATTATGAATCTGTCTTTGAATCAAACCCTATCGCGCACCATTATGACCTCAGGCACCACTTTGCTGGTTGTGCTCGCATTGTTGGTTTTTGGTGGTCAAAGTTTATGGGGTTTTTCACTGGCTTTACTTTGCGGTATTGTGATTGGTACCTATTCTTCTATCTATGTTGCCAGCAATTTGGCTTTGGCCCTGGGTTTAGATAAGAAAGCGATGGCAGTGCGCAAAGCGGCCAATGACGACGAGCTTCTTCCTTAATAAAGGAGTTGAACGTGGATCTCACTTCCTCGGCTGAACAACACGGCTTTCAACAAGGCATGCAACAAGGCATGCAACAAGGGGAAGCACACTTATTGGTCACTCTGTTAACAGCGCGCTTTGGGATAATTTCTGATGAATATTTAAACCGTATTCATCATGCCGAGCCCGATACACTGCTGCGTTGGGGCATTAATTTAATGGATGCTACGGTATTAGAGGAGGTCTTTAAGCAATAAGAGTTAATTGAATAGCTTTTAAACTATTTTTAAGAACTTTTGATCAGCTGTAAAAGATCCGGATAGACTTTGCGCGCTCCAGCGATAATTTCACCGGTTTCAAAGTACAAAGAGTCACCTTGAAAATCGCTGACATATCCTCCGGCTTCTCGCACCATCAGAGCGCCTGCTGCAGTATCCCAAGGCTTTAAGCCACAGTCCCAATAGGCATCAAAACGGCCTGCTGCAACATAGGCCAAATCAAGAGCGGCTGAGCCGGTGCGTCGAAAATCACTGCAGAGTTCAAAAATTTGGTTATAAGGCGCTGAAAATTGTGCCAAATTCTGGCGTTCGCAAACCGGAAAACCAACAGCGATCACAGCACCTTCTAGTTTTTCGTGTGCAGAGCTTCGCAAACGGCGACCATTTAATTGCACGCCGCGGCCTTTAGCAGCTGAAAATAATTCTTGTTTGGTGGGATCATAAATAACCCCGAATTCTACTTGGCCTTTTACTTGTACAGCAATTGATACTGCAAAATGAGGAATGCCTTTAATAAAATTGTGGGTGCCATCGATGGGATCGATAATCCAAATAATATCATCTCGTTCAGGGGCTAAAAAATCGCTTTCTTCGGCCATAATGCCGTGCTCTGGGTAAGATTTATGAATAATTTCAATAATTTCTTGTTCGACCGCCTTGTCGACATTGGTGACAAAATCATTGGGGCCTTTTTGGGTTATTTTAAGCCGCATGTCTTCATCGAAATGGCGGACAGCAATCTGGCCGGCTTTGCGAGCCGCAGTTACAGCAATATTTAAAAGTGGATGCATATACTCCTCCTATTTTGTTTTTATGCCTTGTTGAGCACTCATCATGCTTTCAATATGAAGGGTAACCTCGGCGGCTTGTGGCATGCCACAAGCCTTGTAGCTCTGCGCCCTGTCGCCATCCTCATTAGGGTCGGGAGTCTCGCCTGCTCCTAGCCTAAAACCAAACTAGAACCAGTATAAACGCATTGCCTAGGGTTCAAAAATTGCGCAATGCTAACACAAGCGGCATTCTTTTGGCAAAACTAAGCTCTTAAACTCCAGGGTTTCACCATATGGCCTTGTTTTAATTCTTCACGGTAATACATATACAAGCCCACAGTCACGCAAAAAGCTGAGATCCAAAAATACAGTGACATCACCTCTTGGAGAAATATCCAGCCAAAAAAGGCTGCAAAAATTGGCTGAGTCAGTCCTGCAAAAGAAAGATAAGTTGCGGTAAACTTTTTGAGCAGATGGGCATGCAAATTGTAACAAATTAAGTTGGATAGCATGCATAAAAAGACCATCCAGCCTAAGAAAGGATAGATCTCCTGAACAGGTAGGGTTGTCCAACCGTCTGCAAAATAGGAATGGATCAAGGAAAAGATCCCACCCCCAAGCATGGTGATCGCATTACTCATCACTGAGGAATAGCTATGATTTTTGACCATCACCCGCATAAGAGTCCAACCAATAGAGGTGGCGACAGCTGCTCCTAAAATCGCCAGTTCGGCCAGAGATAAAAGCCTCAAAAATCCAGTATGGCCCTCAGTAGAGGAATGGGTGATCAATATCGGGATAAAACCCAGTATGCCAAGGCTCAAACCGATTAATTTTTGGTAAGTTAGCTTTTCACCAAACCAAAAATAAGATAAGATTGCAGTCGCGATGGGGGTAAAACTATAGAGGAAACAGGCTTTACCAGCTTCCATAAACTGCAGTCCCCAAAACTCCAGTGCATTGGTTAAATAAACGCCGGTGATGGCTATCCAGACCAAAGGCCACAAGTGTTCTTTTCGAAGGATAAAACCTTTGCGATGAAACAAAAATTGGTACAATAACAAGATCAAGCCCGCAAGACACATTCGGCTTCCTGTTAAAAACAAGGGCGAAGTATAGTTTAAAGCGAGTTTGCCAAACGAAAAAATAGAGCCATACATAGCGCAGAGCAAAAAAACTAGGGCCTGCGACTGCATAATTGCTCCTAAAGAGAATAGATAAAGTTTTGTTATGATAGCAAAGTATTCGAGATAGATTGATAAAATGAACCAGCATCGACCCTTATATTTTGATTATGCTGCCACCACACCGCTTGATGAGCGGATTATCTCGGTTATGCAGAGTTGCCTGACTTTTGCCGGCGATTTTGGCAATCCTGCTTCTAGCCATCAGTTTGGTTCGCAAGCTTTATCTCGCATTGATGAAGCCCGCCGTTTGGTTGCAGCTTTTATCAAGGCTCCCCCAGCAGCGGTGATCTGGACCAGCAGTGCCACTGAAGCCAATAATCTGGCCATTAAAGGTATTGCAGAATTTTATCGTTTTCGTGGCAATCATATTGTCACCAGTACCATTGAACATAAATCTATTTTGGAATGCTGTCGCACTCTTGAAACGCGTGGTTTCAAAGTGACTTATCTTAAACCGGATAACTATGGAAAAATTGCTAGGGCAGATTTAGAGCAAGCGCTCACTCCGGAAACAATTTTGCTGACACTTGCTCACGCCAATAGTGAATTAGGTGTGGTACAGGATATTGAAGCTATGGGTCAATTAGCCCGTTCGCGCGACATTCCTTTTCATTTGGATTGTGCTCAAAGTGCTGGAAAAATACCTTTAGATGTCAGCAAAATGCCGGTCGATTTGCTGTCACTCTCGGCACATAAAATGTATGGCCCCAAAGGAATTGGTGCTTTATATCTACGCTTAAAGCCACCTTTGCGTTTACAACCTTTGCTACATGGAGGTACTCAGGAGCGTGGGTTTAGGGCGGGTACCTTGGCGACTCACCAAATAGTGGGCTTTGGCGAAGCTTGTCGCCTGATGCAGCAAGACTGGCAGTTGCTCAGCGAAGATTTGTTGGCCTTGCGTTTGCAATTATGGGCTGGCTTAAAAGAGTTGCCAGACGTGATGTTGAATGGCAGTTACCAAGACTGTTTGCCCAGCCATTTAAATGTTTGTTTTAAAAATGTCTCCCCTGGGGCTTTGTCAGAAGCTTTGAAGGCTGTTGCTTCAGCCTCAGGTTCTGCCTGCGATTCGATTGCAGCAGAGCCATCTCACGTCTTGCAAGCCCTGGGTCGCAGCAAAGCTGAGATTGCAAGTTCGCGGCGTTTCTCTCTAGGGCGTTATAATACCAAACAGGATATCGATGAGTTGCTACAGCGTTTAAAAACGCTCTATCCTAACGGAGGAGGAGATAATCATGATCATTCAAATAAGTGAACGCGCTGCTGAATATTTTAAAACAGAAATCATCAAGGCTGGTGCTTTAGGCCTGCGCTTAGGCGTTAAAAAATCAGGTTGCGCTAATTTTAAATATGTCGTAGAACTTGCTGACGATTGGCAGAGTCTGGAAGAGATTTTTGAGAGCCAAGGCATTCAGCTTGGCATAAAAACTGAACATTTACCTTATCTCAAAGATTTAATACTTGATTGGGTTAAAGAAGGCTTGAATGAAACCCTAGAATTTAAAAACCCCAATGCTGTGGCCCACTGCGGTTGTGGTGAAAGCTTTGCAGTCAAAAATCTTGAATTGGAGTTACCTAAAACTGATTAATAGCAAGCTGAACAACTTTTGGCAATCTGCTTGCTATAAACTATAACTAGAGAAGAAAGCTGAAAATCCTGGAAGCTTGGCAAGGAGCGTTGAGCATGAATCCCAAAATGACCACCCAAGAAGCAGCAAATTGCTTAGGAGTAACTGAGCTTTGGGTTCAGAGCCAATTAAGCAGTTATAATTTAAGGTACACCAAGCAACAAAACCATATTTATTTTGGCCATAGCACGGCAAGGCGCTTATTTGGTTTTTCCTTTACCCCGATGACTGCAGCTTTCCAGATCGTTAAAGGCGGCACCGGTAAAACTTCTATCGCTCAAGCTTTTGCCATTCGTGCCAATCTTTATGGCGCGCGTGTTCTGTGTGTGGATTTAGATCAACAAGCAAATTTGACTCATAGCTTTCAAATCGATGCCAATCATTCACCCGTGATGGTAGATATTTTGGCTGAAGGTTATAGCCTACGCGAAGCCATATTACCGGTTTTTGAAGGCCTGGATATTTTACCTAGCCGCATCGAAAACGCCTTATTAGATGAAATCTTAAGAATGCGTTCTTATCCTCTAGAAACTGTTTATCGAGATTTATTTGAAAATCTGAAAGGCGCTTACGATTTAATCGTTGTCGATTGTCCTCCCAGTCTTGGCCAATCCGTCACTGCGATTACCTTAGCGGCAGATTGTGTGATGGCACCGGTGACACCGGAAACTTTTGCAATGGCCGGCTTAGAAATTACCTGCAAAGCTGTGGCGGAACTGGAAGCCAACTACAAAATAAATATTCCTCTAAAAATTCTGTTAAATAAATTTGATCCCCGCACATTACTGTCACAAGAAGCACAGCAATTGTTAAGTGCTGAAGGGCTTTATAAGGGCAAGCGTTTAAGCCAAAATATTCGTAGCTCCCAAGAGTTTCCCAATGCAACGGCTAAAGGTATGACTATTTTTGATACTGTAAAGCCCAGTACTGCTAAAGAAGATATTGACGCTATGACGCGAGAACTTTTGGGCCTTGATCAAAAAAATAATTTGATTTCTAAACAAGGCCTATTTAAACCAAAGACCCGGCTGAAGGCGACAGCAAAAGATTCATAAAATATAACATGGGCGCTTAAAGGGCTCTGGGTTCACTCAGGTTAGGAATTTTTAAAGTCTTGATCGACTATCGCTGTCACGCAAGCGTCCGACCACACATTGATTGCACTTTCCAACATATCCAATAGTGCATAAAAAGGCAGAATCACCCCTAATAGGTGGACAGGAACATCCATAGAGGCTAAAAGGGCACTGGCTAAAAAATAACAGCCCATGGGGACACCGGCATTGCCGACTGCGGCTAAGGTTGAAATAAAAATCCACATAACATAATCACCCATGCTAAATATGGCACCATTCACCATTGAAACAAATAATACAGTAATCAAAATAAAGGCAGCACAGGCATTCATATTGATGGTGGTGCAAAGCGGTAATGAAAAATTGCTCACTTTAGAAGATAATTTCAGCCGTTCCTGAGCACATTTTAAAGCAACCGGTAAAGCGCCACTTGAAGACTTCGACCAAAAAGCGATCACCAAAGCCGGCAACATGGCTTTGGCGGTTTTAAAAGGCGGAATGCCTTTTAATTTTAATAACAGGGGTAAGACAATCAAAGCTTGAATTAAATTGGCCAACACGATGCATATCAAATAAACGGCCAAGGTTTGAATCGAAAGGCCATTTTTTAAGTCTTGCACAAACAAAGCAATAAAAGCCCAAATAGCAATCGGCATGCCTTGGACGATAAAGCTGGTGGCTTTCATGGTAGCGGCATACAGACTTGAAAAAAAACTTTGTAAAACACTGCGTTTTTCTTCAGGCAGAGAGATAATCGCCATCCCCAAACCCACAGCCAATAACAATACAGCAATTACATTGCCTTCATGAAAGGGTTGTAAGATGTTTGAGGGGATCATTTGCATGAAGTAATGTAAATAGCCCGCACTGTGATCCATCAAGGGCATGGGGTTGGCAGGCAGATTTAAGAACATACCTGCTGCTGCAGGTTTGAGGGTGACAAACAGAGCCAAAGCAATCGTTGCTGCAAGTACCGTCGTTAAAAGAGTATATTTCAATACCAAGCGACCCAGGGAGCGCAACTCATCGATGCCTTGCATATTGGCTAAAGTCGATACAATAGATAAAAAGATAATGGGCAGGCTAATGAGTTTCAATAAATTAATGAATACTTGAGAAACGGCTGAGGCCAGGCCCATTAGAGGTTCAAACTCAGATAAGCCTGTTGCAAACCCGAGGGTTAAAGCCAAAGGAAAAACCAAACGAGATAAAAGGCGAGTTTTTTTGATCACAGTCGTTAAGCTCTTGAGTAAAAGCCCATTCTACCAAAATGCAGCGCAGTTCTCCAGCTTATAACAGCTTGAGTCAGCGTGAGGCTTTAGGCAAGCCTTCGGTTTGCTGCGGAAATGAAGCTCGGTTGACAGTCCTGAGATGGGTTAATAGACTTACCGAAAGGGATTGATTTCAATAGGGCCTTAAACATGCGCATGACTCCTCATTCACTCATAGTCATTCTTGGCTTATCGTTATTGGCAGGGCCTATTTTAGCTCAGGGAAAAAGCCATCGCAGCAACAACAGCCAAGCCTCGTGTGCTTGTTTGCATATGGCCGGTGGTAAAGCTGATGGTGGTTGTGCCGTTGACAAAACTGATCCAGCTTGTCACTGCAAGATGCGCAACTATAAAGCGTGCCGCTGTGCTGATATGGCCCATCGTAAAGCGGATTGTCATTGTATCGTTAGCAAAACTGATAAAGGCTGCGATTGTGGTATAGATGGCACCGCATCTCGCATGTGCTCGAAAGAAATGGCCGCACCTCAGCGTTTGATGCAAGCTTATCGCAAGCCCATCTATTTTGGCGCTAATTTGGGCATGCTGCAGGCGCATTATCAAGCAGGTCTTGGTGATAATCTTTTTAAGAAACAAGTTTGGCAGCTCGGTGTTTATGAAGGGATAAAATTCAGCCCTTATTGGGGGCTTGAATTTGGTTTTGAAACCAGCAGTCGCGTTTCTAGCGATGCTTCTATAGGTGCTGGCGATCAATTCTTAGGCGTGGCTCAAAGCGTCACCCAAGGGTATCGTAGTGAGTGGAAGCTTCATGGCTGGAATATTAATTTAGCGGGTTTTTTACCCTTTAATGAATTTATGCCTTATGATTATCAATACTATACCAAAGATTGGCAGCTCATAGGCCAAGTGGGTGTTGCTGCCCTTAAATTGAAAGCTGAGGCAAGGACCATCAGCGTGAATGGGCTTGCTTTAAGCAACGGTGCTGTAGATGCCTCAAGAATTGTTTTTTCCCAAAATAAAGTCGTTGGCCGAGTAATGGCCGGCGTGCAATACCGTCTTTTGCAGAATGTTTCAATACGCGCAAATATGCTTTGGGAAAATTTAAGAAAATTTTCTATGACCTCTACCAATGGAAAAGTTGTTCAAGGCCGTGATGCTTTGGGTGCGCAGTTGGGTCTTATCGTAAGTATCTAACATTATACCCCTTCTATAGTCATTCCATTTAGATTTTAGGCGTTGTTGAGCACTCATCATGCTTTCAATATGAAGGCTAACCTCAGCGGCTTGTGGCATGCCACAAGCCTTGTAGCTCTAGCGGATCCTCGCAATCCTCATTACGAGCAACCCTAGTCTCGCTTTACTCCTAGCCTAAAACCAAACTAAAGGGAGTATAAAGGCTAAGCTCTGCGGCTTGTGGGCTTGTCACAAGCCTAGAACGCTGTAGAGCCTTGCAATCCTCATTAAGCAATCTAAGTTTGGCCTGCGGCTAAGCCTAAAACCAAACTAGAAAGGGTATATCATGTTCTACTTTTGCTGGGTTTATATGTGTGGCCTCTGTTTTTTTGTTCATATTTCCTCCAGATCCATCACTTAATCCTATTAACGAGCCTCTACATTAAATCGACCAGGCTGCAAATGCAGCTTCACTTTTTCCCGCCATGAATATCCGTTTCCTTTTATTAAAGCTACCCTGACTTTAATCTCATTGATAATGGCCTTAACTGCTTGTATTCTTTCAACACAGTTTTCAATGAATTTTTTTTTCCGAATAGGACTTCACTGAGCCTCCCCATGTCACCATACCGCCCTTAGTAGCAACAGCGACAGGCTCGCCTTCTATTTCGGGCATCAGCTTAAGCTTGCTTTTAATCATCTTCTTAAGCGGGTTATCATTTAACATTTTATCCCCCCTCTGTTTTATAATCTTTATCATTATTATAATTAAAAACAAAAACATCCATCTAGCAGGCAAACGTCAAAGCACCACTTTATTTTGTATGGGTGGATCTTTATTGTTAAATTGTTAATATCACGGCTCTTGGCTCTTTTAATAGCTTGAGGAACCAAAGCAACCCTCTTTAAAGCAAAAGCTCAGGATTAATGACGGTATTTTCCTGGATGAAAAAATTGCAAGTTACTAGGTTCCTTGATGGCAAGCATTTGTGACTGCTCCCATTTTTTCAAGCTCAATTTTTTCTTGGAATAAATGTCATGTTCAAAACCGCTTAGCTATACGTGTAGGCGCACTGCTTAAGGTATTAAAAACGTGCTATCCTTATAGCACTATTTTCATAGTTTAAGGTGCATTCAATGACTGTTCGAGCGTTTACCCATATGTTTGCCCATAGACTTCAAATTGCTTGTTTAGAACCGCCTTATAAGGACTTTGAGAAACAACAAAAGTCTGTCTTGATGGCTTTGAACGCTGCTTTAAAAGCCCACAACCCCCTTAAAAAGGATGATATACTTGCCTTGCAAGCAGATTTCTTTGGCCGTTTGCAAAGCCTGGTAAAAAATTTTGAGAATTGGCAAACTGGCAATTTTAAAAAGAAGCAGACGCCTTATTTTGTTCAGTCTTTACTGGCTACTAAATCTAAAGAATTATTTAATGAATTAATATTTTCCGCATTAGATCTTCCCGTAAGCCACGACCATGAAACTTGGTTAAATAATTACTCTAAAAGCAAAAATAAACTTTATCGAAAAGGAGAACGCGCTTTTATTTATCAACAAACCCGTTATGCCATGAACCACGGGTTTATGGTCGATGGTAAAACCTGCTTTTTGAGCCAAGAACAAACTCTTCATTCCCAGCAAGAGACTCGATTATATCACCGTTTGCCCGCCATTCAGAGCAAAAACCAAATTCAAGATCATGAAATATCAGTTTGGAACCAAGACACTTTTGAGGCGGCCCTTTTATTACAAAACGATGGACTCAACCCTGTGGTTTTAAATATGGCTAATGCCACCCACCCTGGAGGGGGAGTCCTGCAAGGGGCTTCTGCTCAAGAAGAATCCCTTTTTAGAAGAAGCAACTATGCATCAAGTCTTATGCCTCATTTAAATACACATTTGAACCAACAACTCCCTACCATTAAAGGAAAAAAGCATTACTTAATACCTGAATTTGGGGCCATTTATACGCCCAATGTCCAAGTTTTTCGAGGCCCCGAGAAAGAAGGCTGTAAATTTACCAAGCCTAAAAGTGTTCATATCATTGCTTCTGCAGCTTACGACTTAAATAAACATTTACCTTATAAAGCCGATCTTTATCAAGCCAATATGAAAGAAAAAATAAGAGCTGTGTTGCGGGTGGCACACTTACACAACCATGATAGCCTAATTCTTGGTGCTTGGGGTGCTGGCGCTTTTAAAAATGATCCCAATCTTATTGCTCAATTATTTAACGATGTTTTACAAGAAAAAGAATTCTCAGACTGCTTTAAGAAAATTGTTTTTGCCGTTATTGATGATAATAAGAGCCTAAATCATCAAATTTTTAAAAAACATTTTTCCAATGAAAATTTATCGCAAATTAAGCTTAGAAGCCGTTTATAAAAGGGTTGAATTTCTATCCATGTTGCCAACTGATTTTTTGTTTCATTTAAATTCCACTGGGATAGGTCTCAAGAGGCTCTTTTGCAGGAAAAAACTTCTCGAGGTGTAAAGCTTCTTAAAGCATGGCTTATATCAATATGCACGACTCCATCGTGCTGATAAGATAAACTACTTTGGTAATTATGACTTACACGTTCAGCTTGGGGACGGTAAATCACTTCTATGGCTCGATGCAAATAACGTGTTTTCTTAAATAACTCTCTCGTTTCATCTTCCTGAAAATTTATAAAAAATTTTTCTTTTCCCAATTGATGAAATAGGGCCTTATAGCTCTCAGCTAAAGCTGGGTTAATCATAAAAACTTGTGACGCTTTTCCACGCTCTAACACTTCAAAAGAATTAATTAGATGAGACTATATTTTTTTTAATAAAATGTTCAATGGCATCAGCAACTTTTTTAGGTTCTTCTACCCAAGGAAAATGGCTGGCTCCCTCAATCTCTACTTTTATAATATTTGGTTTTTTAAAACGACTGTCTGCAGAAAACCAGGATTGTGGGGCGACGGGATCTTCAAGGCCTCCTAAAATTAAAGTTGGCACTTTGGGAATATAATGCGCTTTATAATTGTTCATAAAGATGCTGCCCACACCGATAAACGCTTCGGCATTGTATTGGGTTTGATCTAGAATTTTTTTCCCATCACTTAAAGACTTCTTACAAAAATAATATTTGCTTAAATCTTGTAATAAGGTTTTATAGGCGCCATCTGAAGGTTGCTCATTGTATTCAGCTGCGGCTTTAACCACCTCTGGTTCATGAATGTATGAAGGTTTGACACCTGGGGGTGTTTGGCTCATAGAAACCGGAATGGTGCTTAATAAGATAAGTCCTTTTACCTGTTTTTCAAACTTAGGCTCGGCTAAGAGCAGCATGCCGCCATAGGAGTGGCCCAGCACCACCGCATTGTCCAAGCTATTAATGGCTCGCAGTAGATATTGAGACCATTCTTTGTAATCGACATCACTTTGCAAGTTGTTACCATTATTGGGTAAATCTACCAACCAAATATCGCCTGGAATATTTAAAATCTTAGCCAAACTTTCGAGATACTCGCTGCCCATACCGGGACCGCCTGGTACCAACAATAAATTGAGGTTTTTTCCCGGAGCAGAGGCAACCAGCCTTAAACGGGTGCCATCAGCAGTATAAAGAGGGCTATGGGGTGTCAAAGCTTGAGCTTGACAGGAAAAAAATCCCAGGACTGTGATAAGCAGCAGGGGGATCAGTTTCAGTTTTATCATCCTCATGTGTCGTGACTCAAAAATAGCTAAAAAAAATCATTGTATCATAGCTTAAAAAATTTTAGCTATCAAACTATGTTCGGGTATGGGTGTGGGTTCATGATTTTGATCCGAGATAGGTTGATCAGTTTTGAAGCATCTTATGCAGATCCTCTAAAAGAATATCTTGCTGTTCTTGCAGGTATTTAAAGGTGGGATACAGTTCTTGAAGGATTTTCTTTCCCAGGATGATTTCATCGGCCTGCTTGGATATTTGCTGTAAGGTGCGTCTTAAATTGAGTTCCAACCAGCCAAGTAGGCAATTTCCAAGCCAACCATAGAAAAAAGTTTCTAGACTTTGTGGGTTGATGGTGCAGCCGGCTGCTAGGTAACTTTTAATAAAAGTCCTTAAAAGTGACAAAGCCACCCTGCCAGCATGCATGATTCCGGCCCATTCTAAAGAAAAACCAATCAATTCAAGCCCAGGGTTAACTAGCCCTGCAGCTTCCCAATCGATGATATGGGGCTTGGCATGTTTATCCCAGAGGACATTTCTGATCATGCAGATCACCATGACTAATCACCAGATTTTCATTCAGCTTGTCAATAGACTGCAAGTATTGCTGATCCCAATGCAATATATCTGGTAATAATTTCAAGTAATCTTGATGGTTGACCAAAGCCGTCTTGCTGTATTGAGTAAAGAGGCTTAGCCAGTGCTCCTCACTAAATCGCCAATAATGAGGTTGTTGTGGACGAATGGTTGCAAGCTTTGCTTGATGCATCGATGCCATGATCTCGCCAATGATCTGGACATGATGAAGCTTGATTTGTTTTGTTTCTAAGAGGCTGCCATCGATCCACGGATAAATCAGAAATACTTGATGATGGAAGTCTTGACTGTGTTTGCCTTGTAGCTTTAAAGCAGACACGGCGGGTATGCCGTGATGTTTGGCAAAATTGAAGGCTATGCCCTCGGAAGCTTCATAACGTTCTATTAGGCCTTCAGCCTCAATAATATTTAAATTCAACTCTTTGACCGCATAGACCGCTTCTATGGTTTCAACTTGCCATAGGGTATGAATATTGCCGCCTTTGATAGGCTGGGGAGCTCTGCTAAGCCTGCCAAGATCACAATGGGCAAAAAGTTCAGCTAACAGCCTCCAACCTTAGATACCCGATCCTAAAAAACTTTGAAGCTATTATTTTGAAGCTATTATATAAAGTCTAGCAAATTTAACCCGGTGCCAGCCAGCTTTTGTGGTTGGGCAGCTGTTTCAGGGTGTCAAAGTTCAAATTTATCACCCTAAACTAGGCTCCCATCCTTCCATAATAGGCCTAAAGCAGATAAAATGATCCCATATTTTTATTCTAGCGTCCCCCCTCCCTGCGGTCGCTGCGCAGCGGGGGGGTAAAAAAAAAGAGATTGAAATGAAGCTGATTTTGGAACTATTAAACCTTGCCTACCGAAAAGCCATTGTTTGGGGATTAGCTGCAAATTGGCTGTTTGCCTTGTCGGATTGGTATCTTGGAGTCGCTCAAGTGGCTCACAGCGCCAAAATTTCCAGTTTGCCAGTAAATAAAACCAAGTTGATCAACTCTGGGGCCAATGAAAATAAACAGTCAACATTTAGGGAAAAATATTTCAATCTTGCATTAAATGGTTTGTATTTTTTACAAACTTTGGCTTTGTTGCGTTATGCCATGTACAAACTCACCGAGAAACATCCTTTTTATCGGGATAAGCCTTTGACTCTGAATCCAAATAAAAACTTTTATGAAGATATGGTTTATGAAATTCCTTTCGCGATGCTTCTTGCAGGAAAGCTTTATAGTATCTTCAAAGCAAGCCAAAAACTTCTAGAAAATGTAAGCCTTTTTTATCAAGGTTCACAAGCCGGCCCAACACGCATAGCCCAGAATCCAGAAAAGGTAAAGCCACAAATTTTGGACCCTGTTCAGGCGGCTCCAGATAAAAATTCAGTCATCCCATTAACCGATCAGGCCTTAATCAGCGATGATAAAGCTACTGAAGTCGTCATGACTCCGGGAAAAAATATCAATTGGTGCAAACTCAGCGATGAAAAATTATTTGTAAAATCGATTTCCTTATTGGCTTTAGCTGGAGCTTCTGAAGGCTGGCGCAGCCATGCGGTTGCGAATCTTTGGGAAGATTTTAATTTTTTCACTATGGGTCGCAAAGTCTACCAGCAATTAAAAGAAAGTTCGGGGTGGAAGTTTGCTTTTTTGCTTTTGGTATTTTTTGCAAAAGGTGGCGAAATAGTGGATAACTGGAGAAAATTAAAATTAAGGGCTTTAGCTCTGGTATATCTACATTCTGAAAAAAAATCAGCCACCATCACACCAGTGGTTAAAAATTCTGAAAGCCAATCGATGTCACAAAATATAAGATTGTCCGCTGGTGTTGATATTTTAAGAGATATTTTTAAGCTCATTTACGTGTTGGATGACTTGCGTTCCAAACATTACCAAGTGTTCAATAATCAATCTTGGGATTGTTTTTTTGGTATTAAAAGCTTTGAACAACACAGCTATATTCAGCGCGGCTTATATCTTTTAAAAAACACCTTAAAAGAGGGGCAACCTTTGGTGAGCCTCAATAAGACGGATGCGCCTTTTTTATATTCTCCGGTTGCCGCAAAAATAAGTCTTAGTCATTAAAGTGTAAGTGTCCGGCCAACAACACTTCATAATTTTGTTATAAACTAATCTCCTAGGGCAGAAATTTTAATTATGATGGCCGGAAAAATGGAAGAAAAATTAGCAGGTGGAAAAAGCACCGCAGAGGTTGTAAAAATAGGAAACACTGTTCTACGAACTGTGTCTACTCATTCTCCCTTTGTACATGAGCTTTTAAATTTGCTAAGGCAGAATAACTTTTTTGCTGCGCCTCAGTTTTTAGGTATAGATGATAAAGGTAGGGAAATACTAAGCTATATTGAAGGTACTGTCCCTAAAGAGCTTAAATATTTTAATAATGCTCAGTTGTCTATGGCTGCTAGATTAATTAAGGATTTTCATAAGGCAACATTGGGATCAACCTTAGCTGGAAGCTGTGAAGTCATTTGTCATAATGATTTAACTCCCTGTAATACCGTTTTTGTGAATAATATGCCTGTAGCGTTCATCGATTTTGATGCAGCAGCCCCTGGAGCAAGAATAAGAGACTTAGGCTACGCTATCTGGCAATGGTGCGATTTAGGAAATGAAGAGATTAGTTTAAACCAACAGGCTGAACGTATAAAAGTATTTTTAGTTTCTTATGGAGAAGTGGAATTGAAGCAGCTAATCCCCACTATTCTTAAAAGGCAAAAAGAGTTAATAGATTTTTGTAAAATAGCATCTAAAACTAATCCCTATTGGCACGAAGCCGAAAAATGGGGAAGAAAAAGAATGAAATGGTTAATTAATTATAAAGAAGATTTAGAAAAACTTATAATCTATGAATCCAAATGAGAGGAACATGGATCCTTAATGTACCATTCACTGATCTTGCCCTATTTTTATAGACACACCTTTACAGCATTTTGCTGTTGGCTTTCAAATACCATGGGCGCCATAAAACCAATGGTAGAATGCCGGCGAACCCGATTATAGTATACCTCTATGTACTGAAATATACTTTGCTTAGCAACCTCTCTGCCTGTATAACGTTCATTATAAATAAGTTCTGTCTTAAGGGTATTGAAAAAACTTTCAGAAACACTGTTATCTCAGCAATTGCCCTTACGGCTCATGTTGCTCAAGAAACCATTCTCTTTTAATAACTTTTGGTAGTCATTAGAACAATACTGACTGCCTCGGTCCGAATGAAATAACACACCTTTAGGAAATCCTCGGCGCCATAATGCCATAACTAAAGCGTCACATACCAGCCTTCTAGACATCGTCGCATCAATTGACCACCCAATCACTGCCCTCGAATACAGATCGATGACCACAGCCAAATATAACCAGCCCTCATCTGTCCAAACATAGCTAATATCTCCAACCCATTTTTGGTTTGCAGCCTCTGCTATAAAATGGCGATCCAATAAATTCGGCGAAATAGGGCAAGATCAATGCTGTCTTTGCTCAATGTTCGCTTCATCGCTTTCAGATTTGGAAGAGCGCATTTTCTTTTGGTTTTTTTCGTCCATTTGAGGGGCTGCTACCGACATGATTTACCTATATTTAAGTACCCATCTGTTGTATGCCACGAAAAAGGCTGGGTATTATATATTTTAGCTAATTATTTACCATACATTGATTATTGCTCTTTAGTTTGTTACATTGATACTTAAAGGTGCTCAACCCTAAGTACAGCGTATATAAGCCAAAAATGGATACTATAACGGCCGGCTGTTGCTTTTAATTAATTGTTTTTAGAGAGGTGCATATGAAAGTAGCTGATTATTCAAAAAGAATTTTGGAAGATGAAGGGGATGTGGGAAAAAATTTTAACGAAATCATCTTGGAAATTTCTGCAAATACTCAAATAGGACAGCTAAATTTACGAGGTAATGGTTTGAAAGGTAAACATCTTTCTCGACTAGCTACTGTATTAACGTCACACCACAAATTATCTGTCTTAAACCTAGGTGCAAACGAAGAAATTGATCAAGAAGCAATACTAGCTATTAAAAAAATTATCAGCGAACATCCTACCGTAAAGATTATACTAGATACAAATAGAATTACGGATAAACAATTGATATGTTTAGTTGAGGGCAATCCTCTCTCTTTGCAAGAGTTAATAAAAAATGTTCATTTAGATCTTTCATGCAATCGTATTACTGCAGAAGGTTTTAAAATAGCTAAGAAATTTTTGTCAGATTATACAACTTCAAGCTTGCTAACAGGCAACCCAATTGACGATGCTGAGTTTGTAGAAAAAAATAAAAATTCAGCCTTACTTAACTTAGAAAAAATTAATGTCCCTACTGCCTTACATGGTTACTCCCTTAGTAAAAAAACAAATGATGAAATTGAGGAAAAGAAACAAGCCGAACCAAGTCATCCAAGAGGTCATTTTAATATCAAGTGAGTCTAGACGATTTATAGAATTATTTATTTAAATGATACAAATACCATTTGTAATGCATAAATGAATTAATTGCTATCAATGAAAATCATTGTTCCACGGGGGTGCGCAATTTCATGTTTTTGGTTTTGGCTGATGGATCTCCAAGACTTGCCGCTTTCTCATACGGGCGAGGTTATACATGGCAAGAGGGTAGCCTTTACTGACTAACTCTAAAAGACGGCTAAAGACCTTTTTGGGGTGATCATTTCCCAAAGTATGATCCCATAACTGTAAGCATCTGATTCTTGGTTATAAGAATTATTTTTTGAAAGCATTCAGGAGCTTGCTAGCCTAATGCCTGACTTCCTTGTCTTGCAATGATTTGCCAAAAATATCTACCTACTGATTTTCCTTAATTTTTAGGAACAAAAGGTTTAGCTCGAGGATTTAAATCCGAGTGGATAGGCTTGGAAGCCGTACTTATTTTAAAGTTTTGAAACAGGGTATTTATAGTTTGCACGGGCTGCTGTTCTTCCAAGGCATGAACGAAAGGCGCCATCCCGATAGGCTTTACCAGTGCTGGAGTGGCTTGCGTTGTTGGGCTCATAGGTTTTGCTGGATGATTATTTTTTTCTAAAAGGCTGGTCAAATATTGGCTTTTAGCCCCCAGATCTTTTAAAGCATTCCATTCAAAATAGGGTATGGCTATCCAAACCCAATCGGCCTTTTCAAGGAGATATTTTTTTAAAAGCCTGGCTCCGTTTAATTCATTCTTTTTATCCCCTAATAAATAATGGCTAGGGCCCATCACTTCAATGGCATAACATTTATTGTGCTCGTTATCCCATAAAGCAATATCAATAAAATAGTTGCCCGCTTGGTACTCACTTTGAATGTGATAGTGAGAGGATGAATACACGGTTTGTAATCTCTCAAGGATATTTAAATGTAACTGGCTTGAAGAAGGGGGGTTTAAAGAGCCCAAGCCTTCTGGCCAGGATTTTTTAATAGAAGCCATTTTGGAAACATCCATATTTAAAGAGCGGCAATACTCTAAAAATAATAAGATTTGGGTTTTTTCCTCTTTGTCAAATTTATCCACTGTCAAATAAGCATTTGTTAATAAAAGAGCGAGGAATTTTGTATCTTGATGAGCCAGTACCGCAAAGGCCCAGGCGGTATTCGCCAAGTCTTGGGGATTAAATTGACCGATGGCTTTAGCACTCTTTGTGGCAATCGCTTGCATCAAATCGGGCTTCACCATATTGAGGGTTGCAAAGGCCCAGGCGGTGTTAGCCAGTTCTTGGGGCTTAAATTCTTTTAAAAGGCTATAAAATTTGTGGATATAATCTGCCCAATAGTCTTCATGCCCGAAGTGGCCATGAATAACTTTTAAAGTTTCATCTCCTTCTTGATGGCTTTGTGTTTTAGCGTATTTATACAATTTGGCTAAGCGGTAAATAGAGGTGCTTAAATTAACTGCATCAAAATAGTGCCAATCATTAGAATCCAAGATGGCAAAAATATCTTGTATGGTTTCGGCTTGAGTTAGTTTTCGATTAATACTGATTGCTTTAAAATTTACGTTTAAATTAGAGTTATTGTTGGTCATTTTTTTGAGGGGGCATGGGTTACTTCCACAAGGTTAAATAATTGTTGATTGATTTGAAGCTATAAAACTTCTTCAAGAAGATTCTACCCGACGTTAAGCTTGAGATACAAGGCTCAATTTGCCCTGAGCCAAATTAAAAGACTCTTCCCTAGCAGGCATGCTTTATTCAATTACTGCTTTTGAAATGCTTTTTCAATAGTCAGCACTTCTTGCATAAGTTTTGGCTCATAATAATATGTATATATATTATCTTAAAAGGGGGAGAATTGTGTTTAACCAGTACGCTAAAAAAGATATTAAAGACCAAAATAAGAAGCTTACGCCAATGATAAAAACTGCAAACGTCAGGAAACAGACAAGACCAAAGAACCTGATTTAAGTTACCAACAGTGGATAGGCAAAGTATACGGAACTCCCGAACAAATTAAGGATGCGATAATCAAGATGGGTCTCCAGCCTAAAAGCGACATTGAGTTAGAAGAATTTATTTACCGAGAGAATCAAGGCAAGGGCCTTAAGTCAGTTTTAGAAGAAGCTGATAAGCAAAGCAAATATGCTCCTTATTAAATTTAATTCTGAGCAAGCCAAGAATAAATGCTCCAGATTTATTTCGCTTGGTCTATTTTTTTTAAGCCTTACGTAATTTTTATAATAATTATCTTAGTGGCAAGTAAGCATTTTTTGTGACGTCCTTAAGATCATTCTTTTTAGTTAATAGTTTGTGCTTTTGCGTGAAAGAAAGAGATTTACCTGGTGCTGAACTTCCAGAAAATAGGTTATCATCAATTTTTCTATTCCTTTAAGGCTGTTTGCAGGGTTTTTTAATTAACTGCTTGGAACTAGGCCATTTTCGCCAAAAATATCTTCTTTCGTCTTAACTTAGGGCAGCAATTTGGTCTAATAATGCATTGTCTATTTTATTCATTGCTATTATCCTGAGGTTGGTTATCCCCAACAGCTTAAGGTTACAATAGCAGTTACACAAAATTATTTACAGATCCGTTCAAAACTATTTTGCGGAGAATTATGCAGTGTTAAATTTAGATAGTTTTTTCGCTATTATTATAATTTCTTTATTGAATACACAGGCAATTGTTACTTCGCCAGATAATATGATATTTTATGGATCTCTATTTATAACCATATGTTGTATATTATTAAGAAAGTACTCTGTACTACATTTATCATGCTTATCTGCCTGCTTGTATGATCTGACCCCGTTTCGGCGGACACTTAAGGTGATATACTTACATCAACTTGAGGGGTGCCGATATGAAACGAGGAACTACGCGTTACGATGCTGAATTTAAACAAAGAGCCGTTAAGCTTGCT
>Ga0302230_10000150_pt1 | contig 71027 bp, 62 predicted proteins | sample II_Palsa_N2_1_FD_193523 | JGI IMG/M metagenome (GOLD analysis project Ga0302230, IMG submission 193523) | Peat permafrost microbial communities from Stordalen Mire near Abisko, Sweden - II_Palsa_N2_1 | ecosystem: Environmental > Terrestrial > Soil > Palsa > Peat permafrost | place: Sweden... | reverse complement strand
TGGCACCTCGATGTCGGCTCATCACATCCTGGGGCTGAAGCAGGTCCCAAGGGTATGGCTGTTCGCCATTTAAAGTGGTACGCGAGCTGGGTTTAGAACGTCGTGAGACAGTTCGGTCCCTATCTGTCGTGGGCGTTAGAGATTTGAGAGGTTCTGCTCCTAGTACGAGAGGACCGGAGTGGACGCACCTCTGGTGGTCCGGTTGTCACGCCAGTGGCACAGCCGGGTAGCTAAGTGCGGACGGGATAACCGCTGAAAGCATCTAAGCGGGAAGCCTTCCTCAAGATGAGATCTCTCAAAGACTATAAGTCTTCTAAAGGCACGTTAAAGACTATGACGTTGATAGGCAGGGTGTGTAAGCGCTGCGAGGCGTTGAGCTAACCTGTACTAATGAGCCGTGAGGCTTGGCCATATAACGCTAAAATAGTTTTACTCGATACATCCGTGTATCGAGCCTCGAAAGAGGCGACCTAAAGGTCGTACAAAATAACTATCCTGTTATTTTGTTACTGCAATGTGTACCATCGAATCGATACTTTAAAGTATCCCCCTGCGCAAGCGGGCCAGTTTGTTGCTTGGTGGCAATAGCGGTTGTGACCCACCCGATCCCATTTCGAACTCGGAAGTGAAACCGACCAGCGCCGATGATAGTGTGGCATTTGCCATGTGAAAGTAGGACGTCGCCAGGCACTTTGTTTATAAACCCTTACCACCTTGGTAAGGGTTTTTTTTTGCTTTTTTTTGATCAACAGATGAAGAATTTAAGACATAAGTTTTAATGCCTCGGCTGGCCATGATCATTCTTACTCAGGCCTGTAAGACTTCCGCTGCAGTATTTTGGCTAAGAAGATTTTAGCTATGATATAATAATTCATTGATAATTTGGCGAACTAACGGATTTGTGTATGTCATTTTCTTCATTGATGAAAAAAGCTTTTGGTTTATTTGAGAATTATGCTCTGCCATTGCTCTTGCTGTCTTTGCCCTTAATACTGTTATTGGGTAAACCAAAATTAAATAGTCGGGCATTAAAAGAGGCCTTCAGCCCTTTACAAGATTGGGCGGGTTTAAGCATTGTGGCCAATAGCATCACCCTGGTGGCTTTGCTGTTGATTATCTTTTTAACGATATTCTATTTGAACTGCTCATTGATTTATTTAGATGCATTCTATGAAGAGCATATCGACTCTCCTTTAAAATATATTCGCAGAGCTTTAAAGAAGTTTTTCCCCGCTCTTGGCGTTTACGCTTTATTGTATTTTCCGATTTTATGTCTTCAGCTTTGGGCCAAGCCCTTCTTAAAAAATTTATTTCCTTCTGCCGATCCGCAAACTGGGTTTAGCATTTATTTTGCACTCTACGGGTTGGCATTATTATGTCATTCTATCCTTGAATATCTTTTTTATTTTGCTCTTCCATTAATTATTATAAAAAATAAAAGCTGGGGAAACGCGCTTATACAGTCTATTTCACTAGTCAGGAAAAATCTGAATTTAAAAACTTACTACCAATTATTTGGCTGTTTTGTTTTGGTACAAATCGGCGTGAAATTATTATGTTTTATCTCTGGTAGTTTAGCTATTGTGATCGATGCCTTTAGTTTAATGTTATGGTTGGCGGTAAAGGTTGGCTTATACCATGATATTTTTGCGGAACAGAGAAATAGCAAAGCATAGAGATGGTAGCATCAGGACTTAGTGATTTGGGGCCGGCACCTGGGCCGACACTAAACTATGCCCTTATATTTTTTGTTAAAAATTAAAGTTTCTATAAAAAATATGAACAGGAATAGCACCATGACTTTATACATAAATTCCAAAATAATAGTCTATGGCCAAAGCCTCTATCAATGGCTGCAGCAGTCATTCAGCTCTTTTCTCAGTTATTTTTCATCGATGATTGCTGACGATCGACAAAAAAATGAAGTCGAGGCTCTCTATCAACAGTGCTATTTGCATATGAGGAGGCTGGGCGTTCAAGATATCAATTCGATGCCTGGTTTGCTGGCAGATAAGCTTAAAAACTTTATAAATTGTTGTCAGCAATTTCAGCAACGAGAAACTTTAAAGTTTATTGATTTAAGTGATGCGGCTTTCGAGACTCCAAGCTTTTTGTCTCTTTTTGAAAGAACTCAGCTGTTGGAAAAAATTCGCCAACAAGCGCAAGTTATTGAAGCCGATTGCCATGATCTTCAAGCAGCGCAAAATCGGACTAATCTTGAACTCTCTCAAGTTTACGAAAAGACAAAGCTTCAAGGATATGCGGCAGCATAATGGTTTGGGTTTCGGCGAGATCCGCAATGGTGCGTGAAACTTTTAAAATTCTAAAATAAGCTCGGGCTGAAAGTCCGAGTTTTTCCATGGCTTGTTTAAGGCTGGCCTCTGCTGATTTTTCTAAAGAACAATACTCTAGAATTTTTTGGCCAGTTAACCGGGCATTTAAAATCCCTGCCCGCGTTTTTTGTAAATTTTGAGCCTGCAAAACTCTTTGTCGAACGATGGCACTGGACTCTTCGGATTTTTGAGCATTGCCTAAAATCCCCTGGGGTAAAGGCGGAACTTCAATATGCATATCAATTCTATCTAAGAGCGGCCCTGATAAACGACTCCGATATCTTTTAATGTGCTCGCTGGTACAGCGACAACGGCCTTCCCTGTCACCCAGATAACCGCAAGGGCAGGGGTTCATCGCAGCAATCAGCTGAAATTCTGCTGGAAATTCCACTTGGCGAGCGGCTCTTGAAATAGTCACCGTAGCCGATTCCAAAGGTTCTCGCAAAACTTCCAATACCCGTCGTTCAAATTCTGGCAATTCATCCAGAAACAACACGCCTTTATGGGCTAGAGATATTTCACCCGGACGCGGTATGCTGCCGCCCCCTATTAACGCTGCAGCGGAAGCTGAATGGTGGGGAGAGCGAAAAGGCCGCTCCTGCCATTTAGCTGATTTGTCGAGCCGATTTAAAGAACGAATGGCTGCCACTTCTAAAGCTTCTTCGTGAGACAGTTGTGGCAAAAGACTCGGTAATCTTGTAGCCAACATGGTTTTACCGGTACCCGGAGGCCCTAGCATCAATAGGCTGTGGCCGCCTGCTGCGGTAATTTCCAAGGCTCGTTTGGCATGAGCCTGGCCTTGAATATCGGCTAAATCTAAAGTAAGCGGTAGCATGGATGGCAGCCAATGCTCTTCATGGACATAAGCGGTTAATTTTTCTTGTTGATTAAAATGCTGAATAATTTCTTGTAAATTTTTCACTGGATAGAGCACATTGTCGCGAGGGAGTGCAGCTTCTTGCACATTGTCTGCAGGCAAAATCAAGGCTCGATTGGCAAGTCGTGCGGCAAGTGCTATCGGCAATATGCCTGAAATACCCCGTAATTCTCCGGATAAACCCAGCTCACCGACACATTCGAAGTTGTTCAGTTCATCAACAGGGATTTGACCCGCTGCAGCTAAAATGCCTAAGGCTATCGGTAGATCAAAACGACTGCCTTCTTTGGGTAAATCGGCGGGGGCTAAATTAATGGTGATGCGTTTTTGAGGAAATTCGAGCTGACTATTCATAATGGCGCTGCGCACCCGATCTTTACTTTCTCTCACGGCAGTTTCAGGTAAGCCCACGATAGAAAATCCTGGTAGGCCTTGGGATATATGCGCTTCCACATAGACCAAGGGAGCTTGAATACCCAGCCCTGCACGACTGTGAATGATGGCCAGAGACATATCATGGTTCCTTTCTATCGTCTTAAAGGAAATATATCACTAACAAAAGCATTCGTCTTTTAGACTGCCTGCCTCGCAGCCCTAGCATTGCAATTACGTTGCAATTACTTTTATGATAGGGCAATATGATACCAAAATTTAAGAGCGAGCTCTCATTGCTGTGTCCCATAAAGCAGGCGCTATTAGCGGGGCAAATAAAGCGCCTCCACAACCCTAAGTCAAAGAGAGGTAAGGTGGTAACTATGCTCAAGTTGTTTTCGCAAATTTTTCTTTCAACTGATTCTCTCTGTAAAGCCGTCATGGATGGATAAGCGAGGAAAGCTTTAAAATTGATCAACCAAGGAGTTAATATAAATAACGATAGTAATGCCTGTACTCCTTTACAGGACAGTCTCCTCTTAGAAAGGCCTGAACGCTCTGTCGCACTTTTAAAACATGGCGTTGACCCAAATGCAATATATACCCATCATTATTCAAGATGCGCACAGAGAGAAAAGAGAAGCTTAAGAAGCTTGTTTGTTAGAGGGCGTTTTGCGCCTGGATTTTTAGCGCACCGAGGGCATGGATGCCCGTCCCCGATAACGAATAAGCTCATCGGCGGCTTCGCAGGTTGAAGTATTATGGGTATATAAGCTGCCAGAAGCAATGAAAAATATTTTCCAGTTCGAAGTAGATGTCAAACGTATGAACAATGTTAAGTGGCCTTGTTGCATAAAAGGAAAAGCGGCTTAGCTTATTTACCTGCTTGATGCCCATGTTTCTCGATGAAAAAATAAGGTTACCTAAATACTTATTTGCGAGGAAAACATGGGCAAGAAACTTATAAATTCGCCACGCCGCTGGAGTCATTATAACTCTTCTTTAATTAAACGTGGAAGCTTAACCTTATGGTTTGATGAACAAAGTATAGGAGCTTGGCATCAAGCTGGTAAAACTGGCAAGGCTGGGCGACCTTATCAGTATTCTGAGCTAGCAATTTGCTGCGGTCTTACTATCAAAAACATTTATCATTTACCGCTGCGTGCAGCACAAGGCTTCATTCAATCCTTGATTCAGCTGTTAAAACTGCCCATACAAGCGCCTAATTACAGCACCTTGTGCCGCAGGCAAAAAGGATTAAAAGTACGCCTGCAGGCTTTACCCAAAAAGGATGTAAACCTGGTGGTGGATAGCACTGGCCTAAAGGTGTATGGGGAAGGGGAATGGAAAGTTAAGCAGCATGGTTATAGTAAACGCAGGACCTGGCGTAAGGTCCATATTGCTGTAGATCCGGCTAGTTTAGAAATTCATGCCTGTCTTTTAAGTAGTAACGATGTAAGTGATGGGGAAGCCTTAGCTCCTTTACTGTCTCAGATAGAAGGACATATTTCATTGGTAGCAGCGGATGGTGCTTACGATCAAGGAAAATGCTATAGGATTTTAAAAGAAAGAGGGACGAAAGCGATAATACCACCTCGTCCCAATGCTAAAATTCAGCAGCATGGCAATCATAAAAAGCCACCTTTAGTGCGTGATGAAAATTTAAGGGCTATACGAAAGGTAGGGAGAAAAAGATGGAAAATAGAAGTAGGCTATCACAAGAGAAGTCTAGCAGAGACCAGTATGTATCGGTTTAAACAATTGTTCACAGACAAGCTATGTGCGCGTTTATTTGAAAACCAAGCCACAGAGGCATTTTCAAAATGTCAAATTTTAAATAGAATGATCCAGGTTGGCCTATAGAATGAATGGCTTTGGAATTTCTTTTGAAATTAATCAATTATGCAACAAGGCCTAATGTTATTATTTTTCTAACATGTTATCCATTATGGAGGTTTACAAATGCCCTTGGTACTAAATCAATACGATAACCTAGCACAAAAACAGAATTTTATCCCTATTCCTGCTGAGAACCTGGGTGAGGCACTGGTCACTGAACCTGAGGTTCTAGAGGTTTTAGACAAGGGACTTAAAGAATTTAAAGTGCGCGCATTACAGAAGCTACCACTAGAAGTACAAACATTCGTTCAATTATGCGAAAGTGGACCTCATGACTTGTCTGAATTAAAAACTGAAGAACACAGACGTATGGCCAAAGCCTATTTGGATTCACTAGGAGACTTTTCGAACCAACAATTTAGCAACTATTTGAATGCTAAATACGACCCCAAAAATAAAACCACAGGTGATTGGTTTTTCAAATTTCAAGAGATGAGGTGTGAAATTGATTTTGATAAAAAATGGTTTACGCCACAAGCCGAGCAATTCTTTATCAATTCATATGGAAAGGATCTTGGAGCCCTAGTAATGAAAAAACTGCTTTCTCTAGTAAAAGTTTCTGTAACAAAAAATATTGATGGAAGTAGCATATCTACAAGTATACTCCCAAACGGTGACTCAAACGGATCTCAGTTATTTGAGCTATTTGCTGATCTGAAGCATACAAAGCCAAAAAGCAAGCTATAAGAAAAGCCATCTTTAATTTAAAATAGGGCACTATCATGTGCCCTTATTTTAAAAGAGGTAGATCACATTGAAAGGATAAAGGTCGCACAAGAGATCAGATCTTGACATTTCACATTAACATCTTGTTTATAAAATTTGCTCCTCTGTTATCGCTGAATCTAATAAAAGGTTGCGGATCCCCTTGGGTAGCTGCCTACAAAGCTTCAGCATTTCGCCTTCTGAAATCTTAGCCCATAGGGTTGCAAATATCGCTTTAGAAACAAACTCCGGATCAACATCCGGATGGCCATAATCATCTAATTTCGCCGCTAGACCAAATAAAAATTCGTCTTGAGTTCTTTCTTTGAGAGGACACAACGCTGGGCGCCAATCTTCAAAGAAAAGGCCTCGTATCAGCATAGGCAACTGTGCCGATAAATGTGCTGCAGCTTCAATAGGGAGGTTATCGCGTAATTGATGCAAGGTAGCGCGCAAAAGACCCCAAGCTTTGGTATCTTCTTGCCAACCGCCCACCTCTCGAATATGGTGTAACCATATATTGGTTTTTTGAACAGTGTTGTCAATAAATTTCGTATGAGGCATTTTCAGCTCCCACAGATGTCTTTGTTGGTTAATATTGGTACCTGCACTTAAATCATAACAATATTTATTTCATCGCACAAGGCGCCATCAGTTTTTTGAAAGCGGTGTTCCTAAAATAGGCTGCTTGCCAAGGTGCATCTAACCTTGCAATCAGTGATTCATCGTGGTTCAATTACCAAACAAAAGCTTTTATCTCATGATCATTACAAATACAGGCAAACAATTGATCAAGATCCTCCAAAATATAATGGTGAATTTATGAACTATAAAAAAGAAATCATTCAGAGCTTGTTAGACCAGGCAAATATAGAAATTAATGGCAAAAGCCCCTGGGATATTCAGGTTAAAGATGAACGATTTTATACGGCTCTGGCTGAAGATCCTGAAGCAGGCCTTGGAGACAGTTACACAGCAGGCTGGTGGGAATGTGAAGAGCTTGATAAATTTTTTTTCCAAATATTTCGAGCTCAACTGCCAAATTTCGCCTTGAAAATCCTTGGCTCTTATCTTTATAAAGCATGTAAAAACTGGTTGAAAATAAAACATCAATTTTTAAACTTATATACCATACAGACTGCCTTTGAGCTGGCTGAAAAACATTATGACATTGGTAATGATTTGTATCAGCAGATGCTTGGCAAACACATGATCTACAGTTGTGGCTATTGGAAAAATGCCAGCCATTTGGATAAAGCCCAAGAACACAAATTAGAACTTATTTGTCAGAAACTCCATCTAGAGCCTGGCATGAAACTGCTTGATATCGGTTGTGGTTGGGGTGGGTTTGCTCGTTATGCAGCTCAGAACTATGGAGTAAAAGTAGTGGGTATCACTATTTCCCAAGAGCAATATCAGTGGGCAAAAGAACATACCAAAGACAGGGACGTAGAAATACGCTTGCAAGACTATCGCCACATCACTGAGAAATTTGATCGAATTGCTTCTATTGGCATGTTTGAGCATGTGGGCTATAAAAATTATCAGCATTATATGCAACAGGTTAATTGCTGTCTAAAAGAAGATGGCTTATTTCTGTTACATACTATAGGCGGCGATGTGTCACAATACGCATGCAACAGCTGGATCAATAAAAATATTTTCCCTCATTCAATGATCCCCTCTATACAGCAAATAGGGAAAGCTTGCGAAAAATGTTGGATCATGGAGGACTGGCAGAATTTTGGCGCAGACTATGATAAAACGTTGCTCAGTTGGAATAAAAATTTCAAAGCAGCTTGGCCTTCCTTGCAAAAACATTACGACGAAACTTTTTATAGGAAATGGAATTTTTACCTTTTATCATCTGCTGGCGCCTTCCGTGCTAGAACATTACAAGTATGGCAAATTTTATTGAGCAAACATGGGCTGTTGGGAGGATATTCCTACTCCTACCCTACCCCGTTATCCTCCATTCATCCTCTCGTTAAATCTTCTTTTCGCGAAGTTCTTAAAACTGAAAAAGTTGACAATACTGCCACATCTTAAAAAAATACTTATTTTTTGCCGCCCCGAAAGCTTCTTTTATTATAAAGGGGCAATAACCAATTTATTTTCCACTTCTGAAATTCCAGGAATAGACCAAGCTGCTTTTTCAGCTTCGTCTTTTTCAGCCCAAGAACGTACTTTTCCTTTTAAGATCACTTTAGAGCCTATCACGTCTACCTCGATACTTTCAGCATCAACCAGCGCATTGTTTTCGAATTCTCTTTTTATTTTCTCCTTTACCTCCTGTGGAAGCAATACAACATTAGGGGTAATCGTAATTTGATTGATGATCCCCTTAATACCGTATAAATATTGAAGAGCCGCTTCAGCAGCTTTTTTCTCGAAGGCCCAATTTACCTCGCCCGTTAAGGTTACCCACCCATTTTCCACAACTACCTTTACTCGGTCTTTAGGAACCATGGCATTCCATACCAAGGCATTAATCGCAGCTTGAGCAATTTCGTAGTCATTCTTTTTCAAATTGTGGTCAATATCAACTCGCAATTCATCCGTTGTGCCTTTTATACCGCTCATGCTCTTTATGGCCTCTTCTACAATACGTTTTTCTGCATAACTACTTACGGAACCACCCAACGTAACAATGCCGTCGTGCACGGTAACGGCAATATTTTTGGAATTTATAGCTGGATTGTTTTCCAATTTATTGAGAACTGCCAGCGTTAACTCTTGATCATCTTTTGTCATATACCCTCCAGCAAATACAGTTATTATGATGATTGGCTTTCAGGTTTCTTTGCCTCACATTGGCGCTTAAAGAAAGCCGCTAATTTATCTTTGATTGCTTTAAAACCCGCTGCGGAGCTTTTTCCAGCCTTCACCTGCTTTTCCAACCCTTCAATTGCCTGGCTTAATGATGCATATTCTTCATCTTTTCCGGAATAGCCCAGCTCTTTTGCTCGTTCAAGCTCATGACGAGCATTCCCCATAAACTTCAAGGCAGCATCTTTATCTTGCTCACGTTTATCTTCCGCAAGCTTAAGCCATATTTTAGCATTAACGATTGGAATAGGTATCACTTTATCGATGATGATCAAGGTATTCAATCCAGTTATAAGTGTCGTAGCCGCATCCTTTAACTTTTTGAGTTCTACCAGACGCGCGGCATCTTTCAATACCAGAGGATAAGTGGCCAAAGGCAAATGATAAGTACGAACATTAATCTCACTACGCAACATATCCAGCCATAGACGTGCCTCAGGATACTTTTTGTGTTCCACCGCTTTATCTGCGGTTTTACCTATCTCTTTAATCCTTTTTAGGTTAAAAGGTGCCATGTCGATAACCTGGGTTTGGAAATCTACTGGCAACAGGCTTTTCTCGGGATATCGAGCTAACAAAATGGATATTTTGCCCGTCGCGCGCTCAATGGCAACCAGCGCTTCTTTGCCTTTCTCATTGGTAAGCTCTTTAACCGCTTTCTGGGTTTCTTCTATGGCCTCAATAGCTTCTGTTACCAGTGATTTTTGTGCTTGCTCTTCAGCCTGTTGACGATGCTGGTCAACCTCAGAACGAGCTTCAACTTGAGTCTGCCCTGATTGATTGCTATTGGCATAATTAGATGTTGGTTCTGCAACTGCAGGATTTACAAAGGCGATTGACATATAAATAAGCATGCCCAACAAGGGGCCCCCTTTAATTAAAAAACTCTGCAATAAGTTAAATATATTCTTACACATAAAAAAGCTCCTTTGTTATTATGTCTACTAAAAAATGCCGCGATTGGCGACAACCACATGGGGCATTGTTGTTGACCATTATGACCATGACTCCCCCGATTTCTTAATTCTCTTGGAAGATTTAATATTTTGTACCTTAACATTGTCTTGCTCTTTTTTAACTTTATCTGCAATCAAACTAATCCTTTCTTTTGGGACATCAGCAATGACCACTATTTCCCCATCATCTATCGCATTTTTCAAAGCAATAACTTGCTCATCTTCCACAGTGGTATCTAAAAGCCCTGCTAACCATACTGCAATACTGGTGCCGAGCAAAGTCACACCTAATGCTGCACCCGTGGCAACCAATACACCTCCTGCGGCTGCAAAAATAGGTAGCCCCGCTATTAAGATCCCCAATGCAGCACTCAACATGGCTCCCACAGCGACACTATCGAGAACATCTGCCGACACCCACTCATCACGTCGTTTGCCTATTACATAGATATTTTTATCAGATATTTCTTCTTTACGAAGGATTTCGACCACGCTTTCTGAAGTGGGTGTATCAGGAATAATAACTGCTACTCGTTCACTAGACATTTCCTTCTCCCATTATGTTGATTACTTTGCTAGAACAAAAACCAATGGACTTCTGACTTTAATGATTTTAAACTTTCCAGGCTTTAGCCATATTTTATTTAATTTAAAATAATGGCTTACAAAGCCATATTTTTTATATTCCTCCATATTTTTTAAATGCGCAAGCAGACATTGATGCTGGCTGGAATAACTAAATATTTATTCAGCCTATATGAAAAATTCAACAAATTTATTTAAATTAATGAAGTGATTCAACAACTAACGCGAATATGCTTGGGAAAACATAAGGGCATAAATAAAAATATGACAAACCTTGCTAGAAATATTTCCTTCAAAAAACTGCGCAGCTTACCAAGCCCTCTGGCTTAAAAAAGGACTTTAACTATAGTAGTGTGAGCACCTTTATGCAAAATATTTCACTCATTTTTTTTAATATTCACCCGCTTAGCAAGTTATAGTGCACTCATGCTTTGCGGGCGCTTCAATAAAACACAGTCGGCACAGCTTTTTGTATTGTTTTTTTGAATGGTTGTCATCTGTGGAACTGGGGTTCAATTTTTGGAAGTCTTGTTCAATAGCTTGGCGCTATCTAACTTGCTATATCATGGACTGGGCTGCAAGTACAGGCTAGCTTAAAATAAATAATTTTAACCCCGCCTTACATGTTGCTAAAACACTAAAATATTAATATCATCGTCAGCCGAGGTGTGGGCTAGCACAACCATATCAAGAAAGTTTAGGAGCATCAGGTTTCTTATATTGTTCGCTGGTTAATTTTAATTGGGCTTCAATACAGCCCAATGTTACAAAATGTTTGTTTTTATCAAGTCCTTTAAGGCTTATTTTTCCAACAGCGTCAATTTTTTCTTGGATTTCTTTTTTAAGGGTTCCCAACTGTTCTTTTGTCATACTTTGTATTTGAACTTGGATAGGTAGTGCATGAGATAAAGGTAATTGTTGCTGATTAAAGTGACTTAGTAACGCTGGTGATTTCTTAGAAACTACGGATGGGGTAGGTCCTAGTTGCTGAGTCACGGTATTCAGTCTTTAGATACAGATTTGATTTTTGTGCTGTTGTGGGCTTTTTGAGACCGTTAAGCTGCTGGTAAAATTCATCATCGATATTTTGTCTTTCTTTAACCAGCGTGGAATAAGGAGAAGACTTGGGAAGGTTAGTTACGGATATCTTATTGCTCTGAGCTTCAGTCGGTAATAATTCTGATATTCCTTTACGGTCAACTTCTTCACCAAGATTGAGCCTTCTTGCTATACGCTTTGATAATCCTCATATTTTCCACGGCGATATGAGTCAATAAATTTCTTACTCTCTCTCCTTCATCACACTTAAAATAGACGGGGACTTGTTGACTGATGTTATACAAAAATTCAGCAAATGTAGCATCAACATCATATTTTTACTGATTTTTGAATAGGCCTTCCAAATTTTTGTTAGTTTTTGAACAGCACTTCCACAATATTGAATAGGCCTTCCAGAAATGTAAAGCTTACTTGAAAAAAAGCAGCTATATCACGTTTTTTAGACTTTCAAATAGTAATTGAAATAAAAAAATTGATAAAATTAGTAATTCTATCTCTATTGATATCTCTATTGATTAGAGAGATACTATAAAATCCGAAATACACCATTATGCTAACTTATTGAACACGACTTCAAAAAATGACAATTGTTAAAGGCTATATCATTTGTCTTTAAGAAAGAAAGAAGATTTATAGCTTTATTGAGCGCCGATCATGCACTCAGCATTAAGGCTATGGCATTGCCACAGCCTACGAACTTCTCGCACTCCTCGTCACAGCGATTTCTAATCTCGCTTACTCCTCACCGCAAACCAAAACCTAAATGGTATATACTCCTTCCATTTTGATTTTAGGCGTTGTTGCCTGGCGGATCCTCGCAATCCTCATTACGAGCAACCCTAGTCTCGCTTTACTCCTAGCCTAAAACCAAACTAAAAGGAGTATATCCAGCGGTACTTTAGATAATTTAATGAGTGCTTATATTTGTGCGCTTGGAAGCTGCTTTTTCGAGAGCAAATACTAAATCTTCGTACTCATATGAGCCCTCGTGTTTATCCCCGTTGATAAAAAAAGTCGGCGTACCTTTAACCCCACTCTGCAGGACGCTTAAAAGATCATGCTGAACTTTATGGTAATAAATTCTTTTTTCAAGAGCCAGCTGTAGCTCAGCAGCAGATAGTCCTATAGCAGTTATGAGTTCAAATAAAAGGACATTTCCAAGCGTTCTTAAACGATCTTGATTCGAGAACAGGAGATCGTGCGCTTCCCAAAAGTGATCCTGCGCTCCAGCAAACTCAGCAGTTTCAGCCGCCAGCTCGGCATGTGGATGCAATTGCACCAAAGGGAAATGGCGAAATACAAAACGTAAGTGATCTCCAAATTGCCTTTGTACACTTTTAACAATTGGATCAGCTTTTTTACAATAGGGACATTCAAAATCGCTATATTCAAGAAGGGTAAGGGGGGCATTCACATTGCCTCGAATATGGTCATTTGAAGTGACCGGCGCTTTTAATTTGGTCATCATTTGTCTCCTCGTTAATAAGCAGAAGGTGCTGCTTGCCACGCTGCGCATATGCCAGCTTAGAAATCCTAATTTCCTAGTGTGCAAGATATTATGTATTTATCTTCTTTTACAAAGCGTATCATAGCCTTATGATGAGAGGCTAGCAGACCCTCATGTTTGCTAACACCTAAAGATGACTCTGCATTTTTATAATTTTAAAAATTCAGCAATTTTAAATTCACCAACTGGGTGAAATCCCAATATCAGGTTTTGGAATATTATCAAAACTTAAAAACTTAATATTTTACATTAGTAGCAGCACTGACATTCAGCTAATAATTTCTTTCACCCACCGCTCCATATTTATCTACCTCTAAAAGGCTAAGCTTAGCCGATCAGCAGACTTACGAGTTAGCAGATTCATTAACTGCTAACTTTATAGAGAAAATATGGTAACCAGACTACATTCAGATATACAACTGATTACAGATATAAAGCTCTTTGCTAGGGGCAATACTGAGTTGAGCTCAAAAACTTACTAGCCAACTCCAAGCCTCCCATCAGCGTGATTCAAACAATTAAATGCTTTCTGGTAGATTGCTCCCATCGCAGATTTCTACCTCAACATCTCGGCCTGGTCGAACACAACTTCTCCGTGGTAAGCTTATTAGTTGATAACTGGAGGCGGGCAGAAAACTTGGATTCTTAACTCTCAAACCCTTAAGAATATTTTTCCTGGGTTTCTTTCTTGCCATCCTTACCTATCTGTAATGTTATTTCGCCAAGGCAAATTTTCTATAAGGAATTTTCATGAAAACTTTAGTGGTCCATTATTTACCCTCAGGCGAAAAGTCCAACACGAAGAAACTGTTAGACATTTTTTTAGCAGAGCTTGGCGGCAGAGAGGTCGAGGAACTAAATCTCTTAACCCACCCCGCACCTACATTTAATGAGAAAAATATTCAAGCCTATGCCAAAAGAAATTATGCTGGCCAAACTCTCTCGGCCGCAGAATCGCTTCTTTTACAACACAATGATGATCTGGTGACACAACTCAAAAATGCCGATATTTTGGTGATGGCTTACCCTATGCATAATTTTGGCATGCCAGGCCCTGTTAAATGCTATTTAGATGCAGTGATAATAAAAGGCCAAACTTTTGAATACGGCCCAGCCGGCAATACGCCTATGATGAAAGCCCATAAAGCACTGACTTTATTTACCGCTGGTGGCATATATCCTTCTGATAAAGTCAATCAAGAATACCCCAATTGGGATATGTTGACGCTTGGCACCAAAATCAATTTTGGTTTTATGGGCTATGCAGAAACAGAAGTTATTGGCACTTCATTGCGTGATCCCAGCCAGGCCGAAGCAAAACTTCATGAAGCAAAAGGAAAAATTCAGGCCATCATCAAAAAATGGTATACCAGTTAAAGCGCTTAGTTATAAGGTGGCTTGCAATTTAAGCAAGCCACCTTATTATTTTATTAAATTTTGATATTCATGCATTAAGAATCGAGCAGGCATGCTTCGTGCTGTTCAGCTCATCAGCAAGCTTGTGCCGGCTGCACAACAATCTGATCAGCCTGTTGGTAGTAGGTCAATATGCCTCAGTTTCAATATTTTACCGCAAAAACTCCCAGTCATATTATCAAAAACAGCGCTTTTTTAGGTCGCCAACCTTGAATTCATCATTTTGCTGCTAGTCTGGATAAATTCTCTCCTTAACGTTAATATGTGAAGAGGCTCTACTGGTTTTTTTAGGAGGTGATGTTTATGGCTAAGTCGCAAGATAGTAAGAAAGCAACTAAAAAGGCTCCTGCTAAAGATCTGATGCAAAAACGAAAAGAAAAAAAAAGCAAAAAAAGAAGGCAAATAGCAAGATTGGGAGGCAATTTGCCTCCCATTTTTTTTACAGTTCTTTAACTACAAAATCATATTCCAAATCTTCTTGGTAGTTGCCGACTCACTAGGAGTTTGTCTATTAAATTCGCAGATGTCATTATTATTGGTGCCGGGGCTGCCGGCCTTATGTGTGCTATTGAAGCAGGCAAGCGTGGACGAAAAGTGATTATTCTAGATCACGCCAATAAAGCCGGTAAGAAAATTTTAATGTCAGGTGGTGGCCGCTGCAATTTCACCAACTACTATATTCATCCAGATAAATACCTTTCTCACAATCCCCATTTTTGTAAATCAGCTCTGAGTCGTTATAGCCAATGGGATTTTATAGAACTCGTCAAAAAACACCGCATACCTTTTCATGAAAAAATCCTGGGGCAATTATTTTGTGATCATAAAGCTCAAGATATTGTCAAGTTACTCATTTCCGAATGTGAGCAAGTCGGAGCTTTACTGCAGTTAAATACTCAAATTGAAACTCTTGAAACAGACGCCAACAATAATCGTTTTCAATTAAAAACAAGCCTGGGAAATTACCAGTGTGGATCTTTAGTCGTGGCTTGTGGGGGTTTATCAATACCTACTATGGGTGCCAGCCCTTTGGGTTATAAAATTGCCGAACAATTCAATATAAAAGTTTGGCCCACTCGTGCAGGCTTAGTGCCTTTTACCTTACAGACCGGTGACAAAAATCTGTTTTCAGAGCTTTCTGGAATTGGCATCGATAGCCTAGTTGGCAATCATCGGCAAAGTTTTCGAGAGAATATTTTATTTACCCATCGAGGTTTAAGCGGTCCTGCTATTTTACAAATTTCGTCTTATTGGCAGCCTGGTGAGGAAATTATAATCAATATGCTACCCGAGATAAACCTTGAAGATCATCTTAAGGCAGCACAGCAACAGCAGCCGCAAAAACAATTACAGAGTATACTGGCTGAATGCTTGCCTAAACGACTGATCGAGAAATTGTTAAGCACCGAACTGGCTGGCAAAACCTTACAAAGTTTATCGCATAAAATCTTTGCAGAATTAAGCCTTCAATTTAATGCCCATAGGATTAGGCCCAATGGCACGGAAGGTTATCGAACTGCTGAGATCACTTTAGGAGGGGTCGACTGTGACGCGATTTCTTCAAAAACTTTTGAGGCCAACTCTGTCAAAGGTTTGTATTTTATTGGCGAAGTCTTGGATGTCACCGGTTGGCTGGGTGGCTATAATTTTCAATGGGCTTGGGCCTCGGGTTGGGCTGCAGGCCAAGTCGTTTGAACAAATTTAAGCCTAGCTATTGCGACACCCATCGATATTTTCTTTATACAGAACCTCCGAAATCCTACGTTTTTTAAAGAAAGTGCTATTATAAAAACAATGTGCGACTCTTTGGCTTTCATTAAAAGCCAAATTTTAGCTAGCTATTAAGCTTGGGTTGAATAACCAGACCATAGAAGTTCTCTTAGAAGTTAGACAGCCCAAAGATCCACCAGCCTACTTTCAATAGAGATAGGTCCAGGCACCTATATCACATATAGATTTTTTAAAGCTGGCTATAAATTCTTAAAGCCCGTCTTTAAAAATTATTCCTTTAAGGAGATATCAGTATGCGTTATCGCCGATTAACTTCTCGCTATATTGGCTCCTTGACAGCCGAATCGCGCAGCAGAACCGAGGAATGGAATCATTGGAACCGAGGAAAAACCAATATCCTAATTGGTTATCCCCGTTTTCGCCCGGCCACGGATATCTATGAAACAGAAGCATCCATTTATATTACTTTAGAACTAGCGGGAGTCGAGATAGAAAGCTTAGATATGGTTATCTATCAGGATGCATTGGTGCTCGATGGACAACGCAAATTTTCCCCCACAATTGAAGAAGGACTCTATCATGCAGCGGAAATTCGCCAAGGCCCTTTTCATTTAGAACTGCCTTTACCCTGTTGTATTGATCCTAACTCTGTAACCGCTCGTTATGAAAGAGGTTTACTTTTTTTAGCCGCTCATAAAGAAAAAATAGGAGAACCATTATGAGCCAAAGCCCATTTCCAAATTCTATCATTCAGACACTGCCTTCAATTTTACCGGTTTTACCTTTAAGAGGAACAGTGGCTTTTCCTTTGGCTTTATTACCTTTGGCAGTCGGGCAAACTCGGTCGGTGAAATTGGTCGACGACGTTATGCGCGACAACAGATTGGTCATGCTGGTTTCGCAAAAGGACGAACAAGTAGAATTGGCGACTTTTGATGATATTTATAAAATCGGCACAATAGCTATTATTCACCGCCTAATTCGTGCTGATGATGGAGCCTTGCGTCTGGTGGTGCAGGGTATCGAACGAGCTCGTATTCTCGATTTAATTAAAAGTGAACCTTATCTTGTAGCCAATGTGGAATCAATGGCTGAAAACCCAGAAACCACTGTAGAAAGCGAAGCTTTGCGCCGAGCCGTACTCAGCCTATTGGGCCGACTGGCGGGCCTTGTTGAAGAAGTGTCAGATGAATTATTACAAACCACTCAAAGCTTATCCGACTTGCGCCATTTAACCTATTTAGTAGCGCTGGCCGTGCCTTTCACCACAACTGTGCGACAAGAACTTTTAGAGATCAACCCCCTGGATGCAAAGCTGCGTCGTTTGGTAGAACTGTTACAGCATGAAGTCACCATTCGAGAACTGGGTCGAAAAATTTTATCAGATACTCAAGAAAGATTAAGCAAAACTCAAAAAGAATATTTTTTACGTGAACAAGTGCGCTCCATTCAGCAAGAGCTGGGCGAAGGTGCTGAACAGCTAGATATCAGTGATTTAAAGAAACGGATCAGTGAAGTGGCACTCAGTCTTGAAGCACGCAAAGAAGCTGAGCGTGAATTAAATCGATTGGCCACGATCCCCACAGCTTCACCCGAACATGGCATGATCCGCAGCTATTTAGACTGGATGCTAAATTTACCTTGGAATACCTCGAGCGGTACCGATATCAATGTACACAAGGCTCGTACAGTCTTAGATGAAGATCACTACGACTTAGATAAAATTAAAACTCGCATCGTTGAACATTTAGCCGTTCGGCAATTGAGACAACAAAGACAAATTATCAATCCACCTGTTCAAGACGGCAACGTGGCACCCGAAACCGCCCATGAACCCATTTTATGTTTTGTCGGCCCCCCCGGTGTTGGTAAAACCAGCTTAGGACAATCTATTGCTCGTGCTCTTAACCGAAAATTTGTCCGCATTGCTTTGGGTGGCGTGCAAGATGAAGCTGAAATTCGAGGCCATAGACGAACCTATATAGGTGCCATGCCGGGACGAATTATTCAAAGCTTAAAGCGAGCAGGAACCAAAGATGCGGTATTTATGCTCGATGAAATCGATAAAGTCAGTAGCAGTTGGCGAGGGGATCCCTCAGCGGCTCTGTTAGAGGTCTTAGATCCAGCCCAAAACCAAAATTTTGTCGATAATTATTTGGGTGTGGCCTTTGATCTCTCTCAAGTGATGTTTATCGCAACCGCCAATACTTTAGATACCGTTCCCGCCCCTCTTTTAGACCGAATGGAAGTGCTGCGTCTTGCCGGCTACACCGATGAAGAAAAAATTCATATTGCTCAGCATTATTTGGTGCCCAATCAAATTAAAGCCCATGGACTCAAAGTCACTGAAGCCATTTTAGATAAAGCCGCTTTATTGCATATTATTCGAGGTTATACTCGTGAGGCCGGAGTACGAAATTTAGATCGAGAAATTGCCGCTGTCTGCCGCAAAGTCGTCTACGAATTGGTAAAAGGCAAAGTGCCGGTTTCAGCGATGAATGCCGCAGTCATTGAAGGCTATCTGGGGCGCGTGCATTTTGTAGATGAAACAGCTGAACGCACAACACGCCCCGGTGTGGCAACCGGCCTGGCTTGGACACCCGTCGGCGGTGATGTATTATTTGTTGAAGCGACTTTTATGCCCAGCCGCAACGAAAAAATGATCTTAACTGGCATGTTGGGGGATGTGATGCGCGAAAGTGCGCAAGCCGCCCTTTCCTATGTGCGTTCTAACGCCCAAGCATTAAACCTCGATGCTTCTATTTTAGAAGGCAAAGCAGTTCATCTCCATGTGCCTGCTGGTGCAACCCCTAAAGACGGCCCTTCAGCGGGTGTCACCATGCTCACGGCTTTGGTTTCTCTGTTAAGTGGCCGTTTGGTACAAAGCCATACCGCCATGACAGGGGAAATTACTTTAAGAGGTAAGGTATTACCGGTAGGTGGCATCAAAGAAAAAGTATTGGCCGCTCATCGAGCAGGCATTAAAATCATTATTTTGCCCAAACACAATGAAAAAGATTTAGATGAAGTTCCAGAAGAGCTACGCCAAGCTTTACAGTTTCATCTGGTTGATACGGTAGAAGCTGCTGTGGCTTATGCGCTTGAACCTAAAACCCAAAGCTTCTAAGTTTTAAATTTAAGATCCCTCATGCGGATCAAATGATCGGGGTGAACGGGGTTGGCGCCTGGGGCGGGATTTTACCTTTTCATCTTCTGGATCTGGCTGAGCTGTCTTTGGCTTAGCCGTCTTTAATAAACCCAAAAGGCTGGTATAAGCTGTTCGATGTTGTTTTAATTTTTTGGCTATTGCATGCTCCTCGATTAAATCTTTATTATTGTCGATATTGGCTAAAGGTCTATCTGCTTTTGCTTTATCTAAGCCATACAAAGGCTTAATGGCTGCAGCTACAGCCTCTGCAACTTCAGAAGTTTCGGTTACAAGCTTTAACTTTTTATAAGCATTTTTATAAACAATTTTTAAATCTTCTAAAACAGCTTTTTCTGCCAGTTGAACTTTATAATCTTCATCCTGAGTTTGATCGATTTTTTGTATATCACGGTTCAATTCGTCGATTTTATCTTTAAAAAGATTTTTCAAAATTTCTTGTTGCTCGCCAGTCAGCTGTTTTTCCACCGCGGCTGAAACATCCCATTTATCAGTTTCTCGACCAAAAAGTTTATAAGTTTCTTTGCCAAATTTAGCACCAAGCCCAGTACCCATCCAGAGTCCTAAAAGGCTGGCCTGAGTCACCAGTCCAGGCACTATCAAAACTGCGAGATTCGCTGCCACCAGACCAAAAACAACCATCATGGCCAAACGGTAGTAATTGCGGTTGGTGCGATGGTTATCAGCAATATTACCAATGGTTTTACACAATTTATCAACGGGATACCAAGCCAGATCCAGCAGGCCAATTTTTTTAATATCTTTTAAAAATTTATCGGCCATCATGACACCAGCCATGCCACCGGCTACAGCAGCAATTTGCAAAGCCGTAGCCCAAGCAGGTGAGCCGCCCGCTAAGGCGGTAATATTTTCTTGATAAGCAAGGCTACCACCATAGGCAAACCAACCGCCACAAATGGGGGCCGCCATTGAAGGTTTGATCAAAGCAGTTAAAGTTGAAGCCGCTGCAGCCGCAATGCCTAAAGGATGGGCCGCTAAGCTGGCCAACGGCACGGCTTGACCCATGGTTAACATCACTGCGGCCGCGGCTTTTGCATTATCACTTTTAAAAAAATGCTCAAGAGCATTCAAGGATTTATTGACTTCCGCAAGAAAGCTTTCAGTAAATCCCATCTGAGATCGCTCTTTAATTTTAAATATAACTTCTAATCCTTGATCTTCCTGATATTCTTTAATTCTATTCTCAATCTCAAAACTAAAACATTTCAATATGGCCTTTTCTTCGAAAAATTGGCCTTTGGAAAATTTCATTTCAATATTTTTCATTTGATTGGCTTTAAAAGCTTCCATATCCGGATGAATGGGCATCGTCTTCAGTATTGCCTTAAGCTTCAATGCCCCAGTTATTTCAGCCTGGTATTTTATTTCACCTGCTTTGATGCTTTCCAGCCCAGATCCTAAACAAGATATTTTTTTTGATATTTCTTTCTGCTCTAACAATTCCTCATCTAAAGTTTGATAATTGTTTTCTAAAGATATGAGTTCGGCTTTGGCATTCTGAGTCAGCTGTTGAAGCTTTTCTAAGTTTTCAACAAATTCCCCTAAGTTCTCCGTCATGCGGATGGTGTCATTATAAGGATTTTTAGAAGCTAGCTCAGTTTTGGGAAAATTTATAACTTGGGCAGGCATCAATTCGAGATAGCGTTGAATTAAAGGCTCTAATTGCTGTTTTCTATCCAGAAGGACGTTATGCTCTGCAGCCAAATTTTTTAAGTCTTTAAGGGTTTTTTCTACCAGTTCTTTGGTAAGGCTGGATTCGGGTTTCATATCTCGAATCAGCGCAATACGTTTGCCTTCACAGGTTATCCGGCTCGATTCCAAGTCTGCCAAGCAAGACTCCCATTGGCTAGATAAATCTGTCTCAGCATTGCTAAACTTCAACAACCATAGGGCATCGTCATAACTGGAGCTTGCAGATACATGATTGACTTCAGGTTCCCTGAAAACCGGGATTATATTAGTTTCATCAAACTCGCTTAATGTGCTATTCAACAGATCATCGAGATCTAAATCTTTGGATGCTTCTGTTTCAGGTGCTGTTGCACGAGTATCTTGAGTCTTTTTGGGATCTTTGGGATTTGGCATGATGCCTCCATGGGATTTTCTAGCCCTTAACCTAAGCTATATCGTTCAAAAAACTCAAAAGTTAAGGCCTTATCGCTTAAAAAAGAAGATATTTTTTAAAATTGCGTATTTCAGCTAGGTCAAACTCAGTTGCTGCCCCTAGAGCAGCTTAGGATTGCTGCTGATAGAAGATTGTCATTCCGAGTTCAAACGAGGAATCCCATGAAAAAAAGTATTATAAAAAATCAATATACATTAGAAGGATTAAAAGGAACGTCAGAAAAGAAAGTATTAAAGGGCGTGAGTCTGCCCTTAATGAAGTTGAATGGTCCAGTTTCAAAAAGGTAATGAAGGGGGGCAATTGGCGGGTTACCTCAGACCGTACTGCAGCCAATCCTCAAAGCCTTATCGTGGATACCCCAAGCAAAAAAAGAATTCTTATCGAAAACACTACTGGAGGAATTGTTGCCAAGCCCGCTTCGACAATGATCGGCCCAGATGATATGAAGGGATTGGCCAGTACAGCACTAAAAATTGCCCAGATCACTCAGGGAGTCTGTAATTCTTTTTGTGTAAATGGCTGAATTTTTCAATCCCGGCAATGGAATTTTATTAATTGTCAAAAGTCAAAATCTGACCCTGTGGATTATCATGCTATGACTACGCGCCTATCGTTCGATTTTTCTTCAGTTGTTTCGCGATTTTTATTTGCGCTGGGCAACAACACAGCTGGGGTAGAAGCTTGAGACACCACCGAGTTTTGTGGCAAAGGATTAAGATTCTCAGCCAATAATGAGTGAGGAAAGCGGTTAAATAATAAAAGAGCCGAAGATCCACAAGCTTCCCAAGGGGCCACATGTTTTTGATTCTCAGGCTTATAATATTCTTGCCAATTTTCTGACTTATAGGGGAAATCTTTGTATTGCTCAAGCCGGGCTTGCCTGGATTCCCAATCGAAAAATTTCTTGTTTTCTTCCTTCAGCAGGAGACTTGCTTTGGCCTCGCCGCTACCACTGCCATCGATTTTTTTTGCGACTGTTAAAAAAAGGATTAAAAATGATAAGGTTTCTGCTAACCTAAGCGCAGCATACACATAAGTGCTCAGCTGTTCTTTTAATCTTCCAATCAAAGCTTCAATAATGATTAAGCTATTGATTGAAAAAACACCCAATAGCAATTCTCCGGCGCTTATTTTTTCTTTATAAGGAATTGTCGATTTCCCAGCATAATAACTTATAAATTCAGCAATTTCAGGCATATTGTTTTTCTTGGCCTCTTCGACCAAATCAAGCTTTCCATCCATAAAGCATGTAACCGAATTGGCCTCAATCAGCAGATTAGCAGCTGCGCTGTGCCCTTTCATAATGGCTTGCATTAAAGGCGTGCAGGGAATAGGTGTTTTTTTTGTATATTTTTTTTGGGGTATGCCATTCACGGAATAAATGACGTCTTGCGCCCAAAAATTTCCCAGAATATAAGCATAACAATGCGGGTTGGCTTTATTTTTCAATAAAAATTCCACTATATCTGTATGGCCCTGCTGTGCAGCCATAAATAAGGCGGTCGCTTCGGCTGGCACAGAAACAGCATTTACATTGGCACCCAATTCGACCAATTTTTTTACCAGCAAGATGTCGCCATCAGCAGCAGCCCTGATTAAGGGTGTACTGCCTAGAGACATATCCTCAATATTAAGCCCTAACTTAACCAAAGGTTCAATTAAATCTATAACTTTATATATGGCAGAGATAGCAAGCAAATTCAGTTTTTTTCGGCCATATCTTTTATGGATCTGCGCTTGAGAGCAATAAGGTAAAATAGCTAGGGCTGCTTGTGGAGCTTTATGAAAAATTGCCTGTGCCAAAGGGGTAATACCATCAGGCCCATAGCCACATTCTAAGACAGCCCTGTCAGTATTTTCGAGCAACCAATTCAGACTTTGCACTTGATTGCTTTCTGCAGCTATATGTAAGGCAGTCTCTCCGGTAGTAGCATCAGTACAATAATCAAAATCACTATCCGCCCTTAATGGCGCTAAACAAGCAGTTTGATTATTGGCTACTGCTGCCAAGTAAGCAATCTGGCCATGAATATTGGTCAGTTTTTGGCTGGCTTTATATTCCAATAATAAAGGAATTAAATTTGTATAGCCTTGTATTGCTGCAAGGTGAAGAGCGGTATTGCCGCTATAATTAATCCAATTAATATAAGGAGGATGATCGACAGTCGCTTCTAATAATAGCTTGACCCCCACTTCATTGTTGACCTGGCAGGCTGCCATAAGAGCGGTATTTCCTTCAAGGCTGGTTCGAGGGGCTAAATTTGCCTTTGAATTTATCAAAAACTGCAGTACCGCATTGGCTTTATGAATGGCGGCTGTGATGGCAGCAGTAGCACCGGAACGGTTATCATCAATATTGGCTCCCCTGGCTAACAGCCATTCAACGATATCCGCTTGGTCGTTCATAGCTGCTAAAATAAGGCCACTGCGGTTGTCTTGATCAACCACAGCGATTTGTGCTTTAAACATGCCGGCAATAAGAGCGCCGTCTTTAAAGCCCATAAAGCAGCACCTCAGAAACACAGTATCCTGAATTTCGAATAGTTGGATAACAGCAACCAACTGCGGTATGTCTTTTTCATTGATAGCATTGATTAAATCTTTTGTTTGATCATAGCAGGATAGCTTTTCTTTAACCTCAGGATGCTCGAGGTAAAATCTATCTAGAATACCTTGTGCAGTCCGATTTCTGCGCCAGTTTTCTATGGGCTGCCTATTAAAAGGGCTTTTTGCTCGTTGAATATCTAAAGCAATCTTTTCTAATCCATTTTCGCAGACCACTGCTTCTTTCATAATTCTGATTAAAGTGGTTATATTGTACAATCTCCCGTCATCAATACACACGGGGTCTGTAATCAAGTCTAAACCACCACACTTATCTATAAAAGGATTGCTGACATTTTCACTGGGGTTTTTATCATCAAAATCTTCGATAATTCCTTTTAAGGTGTAATCTGTGATAAGTGTTTCTGCCACTAATATTATGGCAGCAGCTTTTGGGCTCAGTGGTGGTTCGCTGGTTTCAATACAATTTTCAATGTATTTAATCAGAGCTGCCTGATCGTAAATGTAACCATCATTTGCAAGTACTGGGTTTTCAATCGTTTTATTACTGATAGGACAAAGCAGATCCTCTATTTTAACTTCTACTTTGAATTCTTTATCTTGACCGTCAATTTCTATTTCATACTTATAAGTAATCGAACTATGCATAACAATATCTTATCTTAAATTTAACAAACCATGAAAAATCCCATCATAGGCTGATAGCGCATTTCAATTGAAAACCCCTTACAGTAGTTAACCCTTAAACTATCGAGCCTTGTAAATTTTTCACCTTGTCGTCGATACGGGTTAAAGCCGCTATATCCAACATTGCGCCCTTCACTTTTTGTCGATGTCCAGCCAAATCATTGTCTTCTGGGACAACATTCCAAAGTAACTCTGCTTGTTGACGCCTAGAAGCAAATAAAGTTGTTAAAACATTTTTGAGTGGCGCTGCACATTCATCTACACTGTCCACTTGCTGAATTGTTTCCAAGGCAAGACAGGCTTGCTTAATAGACTTTTTATGTTCCAAAGTTGATTGCTGCAAATCTGGCGACACAGCTGCTTGCTTTAAGCGATCAGGGTTTTCCCGATGGAAAAGCTGAACGCTGCCAACGAGCTGCTGAGTCAATCCTGCTGATAATTTATCTTCAAGTACTTTAGCTATGGTTAGCCTATCGTAATTTGCGCCATCTGTTTTGATTGCGGCAACTAATTTAAATAATAATTTACCAACGACCGCCCCAACCGTACCACCCAGCCACAAACTGGCGGCACTGGCCAGCAGCCAACCAAAAATAGGGGTTAAATAATACAGGCTGACCAAGCTTGAAAGACCCATGCAGGCTAAACGGAAATACCGTCTGGCAACCTTATGGTGGTTTTGAATATCCTGCAAAGATTTTTTTAATTTTTGGAAAGGATATAAAAGCTGAGAGACTCCCTGGATATGGGTAAAATACTCCCAAGCCATATTGCTGGTAAAAAATGCGGCAACAACCCCGGGTCCCCAACCTAAAATGCTACTCACAGCTGCTGTCACAACGACGTCTTTAGCCTTATCGAAAACAAACTTCTTGCCCGCAGCCAACCAATTAAGCAGAGGACGGGTTTGAGGGGCGCTAAATCTGGGCTTAGCCTCAACAAGCTTTAAGCTTAATTTAATATTTTCTATTAAATACTGGCTAAAAACTTTGGCAGCAATTTTTTGATCTAGAGGACATTTCAAGTTTGCAATGCAATTTTCATCAAAGCGCAAACTTGGGAAATCACGCTTAAGGGTGGTTATTTTTTCTAATAATTGTCGCCGGGTTGTCGGCAAATTACCTGCTTGAAGAATATAGCTCTGTTCAAGCCCTTCCGCCTTTTTCTGCAGCTCGTTAAAAGCTAGCTCTTTCGCGATAAGGCTTGAGGGATCTAAAGCTATATTTTTGGCTTGTTGAAATATTTCCTCTAAATTTAAGACTGCAAGACTAGCAGCCTCGTTGTTTGAAATAAAATCTTGCACTTCCTTCAGAACCAACAATAAGCCCTGAACTTTAACGCTGTATTTTTCTAGTAATGCAGAAGACATCACTGGCAGTTCACCCGGCACTTCCTCAACCATAAAGCTTAAATCGAGAGATCTAAAGCTTAAGTAACAGCTGGGCTTGAGAAGCTTAAGCTGTATGTCTTGTCGATATTCTTTGGCCATTTTTATAAGATCGATCTTTTCCGCCACAAGGATTGCTTGCTCAGCCTCAAAAGCAACAAGCTTTTGAAGCCGAGCTTCAAGATTTAAAATCTTGTCATTTAACGATGCTTCTTGAGAAAGATCGAGATTGGATCCTTCAATCGAGGCTTTTAAAGCTTGATTGTTTCTATCCGCAATCTTAAAATTGTCGCGCCAATTTGTTCTGATTATAAAACCTTTAGATAGATCTTCATCCAATGAAGGTCGCGTGCGAATAATATCATAATACAGCTGTGCTTGTTGCTGAAGATGGACAGCTAGCTTTTGGAATAAATCTTTCAAAAATTGGGTTTTATGCTTCGAATAATCTTGTGCTTTAATGTGTCCTTTGACCAACTCGAGATAACGCTCTGCCTCACTAAAGCTGGTGCTTATTTTATGAGTTAAAGCATGATTGGCCAGCAATATATCCAGATCATTTTTTTCTGCCTCATTTTTAGCCACTTCAGCTTTGATCTGGGTTATAAAATCTTTTACTTCATCCTCATTCATCGTTAAGGAATAGTACAGCGCATAAGTTTGATGAAAGGCTTTTTCTAATTGTTTAAACGCTGAATCTATATTTAGAGATCCTCCCAAAACCTGAGCCGCCCTCATATCAAACTTGAGAACACGTGCTTGAAAGGCTTCAAGCTTGGTATAGTGAAGTGCACAGCCATGTTGATTAAATAAGGGTTGTAGCAGATTTTGTGCCTCGACTTCAAAGCTGGCCAATTTTTCAGCTTGTAATTTTGCAGTAGCTTCGTTTAATCTTGCAAGGGCCTCTGCGACTGCTTCTTTATAAGGTTGCTCTATTGCTTGATTGGGATCATCATTAGATCCGATAATAAGATCATTAAGACTTTCCTCATAGGCGTTTTTTGCGGCCTCATATACTGCCTGTAAAGACAGAGCAGCTTGAGTTATAGTCCCTGGCTTTGGTTGCGCTACAGCTACACATAAAGTGCTTGGCATCGGTTTTCCTTATTCCATTTTAAAGTTACAAATCTCATAGTTCGATCGATGAATTTTTGAGTTGCCCTATTGTAGGTTATCTGGCTAATAAAATCAATGACTTTATTTCTAACTCTGTGCTACACTACACGCTTTTCTTAGGCTAATTTGAATATTTATGACAATTACACGTTTTAAGAACCTTTCTTTAGCTTTTGGTGAAGCTCCGCTGTTTCATGAAATTCAGGGGCAGGTTGATCTGGGCGAGCGGATATTTTTAATTGGCCGCAATGGCAGTGGTAAATCATCACTGCTAAAAGTGTTAGGGAAAACATTCAAATGTGATAGTGGCGAGCTTTGGCATTCGCCACATAGCCGTATCGGCTTTTTAGCCCAAGATTTGCCTCCGGCTTTAAACCTCACCGTTGAGGAATGGGTAACCAGCGCAGATCCCGATTGGGAAGAAGATGCCAGGCGTGACAAAATTCTAAGAGCTCTTGAACTGGAACCCTCTCAGAAAATTTCTGAATTATCAGGTGGTTTTAAAAGGCGTGCCTCTCTGGCTCAAGTGTTAATTCAAATGCCTGAGCTGCTGATTTTAGATGAACCCACCAACCATTTAGACGTATCTATTATTCAGTGGCTGGAAACTTATCTTAAGGGCTATCGAGGCGCACTTTTGTGTGTAACCCATGATAGAGCCTTAGTGCAAAATCTCGCCACTCGCATTTGGGAGCTGGATAGAGGCAATCTGTATTCTTGGCCTGGAAACTATGAAAATTTTCTAGAAAAACGCGAACAGCGCCTGGAAGTCGAACAACGCCACAATGCGCTATTCGACAAAAAACTAGCACAAGAAGAAGCGTGGATCCGGCAAGGCGTGAAGGCGAGGCGTACCCGCAATGAGGGACGCGTACGTGCTTTAAAAGCATTGCGTGGCGAACGTGGCGAGCGGCGAGAACTGCAAAAAGGCCCCAGTTTCAGCATCAATGAAAGTCGTTTGTCTGGCAATAAAGTTATCGATGCTGAGCATATCTCTTATGGCTTTGCTGAAAAAGAGATTGTGAAAGATTTTTCTATTACCATTATGCGTGGCGAGCGGATTGCCATTTTAGGTGGCAATGGGGTTGGTAAAAGTACCTTAATTAATCTTTTGTTACAAAAAATTCAGCCACTTAAAGGTAGCGTAGAATTAGGGACTCAGCTTGAGATCGCATACTTCGACCAGCTTCGTTCACAAATCAAACCCAATGCCTCAGTAATAGAAAATGTTGCCGGCGGTCGAACAACGATTACCGTTAACGGGCAAGATATGCATATTATTCGCTATCTTGGCCATTTTTTATTCACCCCTGAACGGGCTCAAACGCCGATTCAATATTTATCGGGCGGTGAATGTAACCGTCTTTTATTGGCTAAGCTCTTTAGTAACCCAGCCAATCTATTGGTGATGGATGAACCAACCAATGATTTGGATTTAGAAACCTTAGAACTTTTAGAAAATCTTTTGGATGAATATCCAGGAACTTTGCTGCTCATTAGTCATGATAGAGCTTTTGTAGATTGCATAGCCGACCGCTGTCTTATTTTAAAAGGCGAAGGCATCATTGAAGAACATATTGGTTCGTATAGCGAATATTTGGCCAAAAAACCTAAAGCCAGCGTTTCAACAGAAACTTCAGCTAAATCCTCAGCCTCCCCCGCCGCGGCTACCAAGGCAGAGGCTCGCCCCCTTAAAAAATTAAGCTACAATTTGATGCGAGAGCTTGAAACCTTGCCCGGAAAAATTGATGCTCATGAACAAGAGCTTGAAAAGCTACAAGCCTGGGTTGTATCGAATGATTTTTACAGTCTACCTAAAACCGAGGCAGATGCTTCATGGCTAAAGCTTAAAGAAGTTGAAGCACTTTTAGAAAAAATGTATCAAAGATGGCAGGAATTAGAAGCGCTTAGGAATGCTTAAAGCGCCCAAAAGCTAAATCGAAGGAGGGTATTTGGTTTCTAAGCGCCAGATAAAATACGGAATAAAAAGTGAAATCAATATGGCACAGCCAAATATAATTTCCATGCCAGTCATTTCATCAAAAAAGCCTATTTCTAAAATCAAGCCTGAAATCAGTGTACCCAAGGCCATAGCCAAATGTTGCACCATCGTTTGCAAAGCCATATAAGAGCCGCGCTCACTTGCATTTGGAATTCGAGAAGATAAAGTCAACACAGTCATGGTCCGCAGAGAGGTCACCATCGTGGTACCTGCAAACACCAAACTGATGGGCAGTACCGGTGGTGCCAATACATAGCCACTACTCATTAAGATCCCCCCTAAAATAACGCAACCAGTTGCTACTTTCAAAAAAGTATATTTATCAACTAACCAACCACCACATTGCAAGGCTAAAAGACTCAGCGATCCTCCAAAAAGATATAAATGCCAGAGTTCATGTCTCTCCATACCTAAATCAAACTGTAAAAATCCTGACAAATGTGGCGCGACCAAACCACTGCCAATAACAGTCACTGCCACCAAAGCGTAAGCTATCAAGATTTCTTTGCGCCAAAACAGCTTAAAAGAGCGGTGAACTGTTGGTTCTATGACTGCAGGTTTGAGTAAGATCAAAGGTTCTTTGGGAAATTGATAATAAGCAATCACTAAAATTGCTAATCCCACAGTGGCATTGATTAAAAAAGTTGTATGCCAACCAAATAAGCGGCTAATTTCGAGCACGCAAGGCACCCCCAGCAAAGTGACTAAGCCACTGATGCTCATAATGGCAGCAATGGCAGAAGCTCTTTTTTTAATCGGAGAATAATCGGTGATGGCTGCGAAACTTAAGGCCACTAAAGGACCACTGCAGAGGCCTGCCATAAAACGCGCCACTAAAAATTCAGTTTTACTTTGTGAAAAAGCTGCAACAAACATGCTGACACAAAGGCCAGCTAAAAAAAATAAGAAAGAATTGCGTCGGTGAAATTTATCAATACCCAAAGCAATGATGGCCGCGGCACAAGCTGCGGCTAAAGAATAGCTGCCGCGGATATGGGACAATTCATGCAAATCCAAACCTAAAGAACTTGCGAAATCAGGTCCCATGGGATCAACCATGACAGAATCTAAAGAATTAACTCCGTGAGCCATCACGATGATGGCAATGATATTCTTGACATTATATGGTTTCACGACAATTGCTGCATCATTTATCAAAGCCTTGTATTCTTTCGGCCCTAAGGCCTTAAATCAAAATAAAGGGGGCATATGCCATTTTGGTTTTCGGCAAGGAGCAAGCGAGACTGGAGTTGCTTCATGAAAATTGTGAGGTTCCTCAGGCAACAAAGCCGTAAATCTAAGGACAAATGGTATATATGTCATCGGCAAGTTGTATCCAATCTTAAATTAAATCTCCAAAACCATCTTAAACCTACCTATGCTTATTAAGAGTTGTTCTCCATTAATAGTCTGGAAATTTAGACATGAAACCAAAAACTATGTTGCTAGTAGGCAGTCTTTATATAACAGCGGCACTGGCTTCGTTGGGTGGGGTATTAAATTTTATCTATCACAATCTTTTACAGCAAGATATGTTGGATGAAAACAGCTACCAAGCATTAACGACCGCTAATAATACTCTTAACAATAACAGTAAGTTATATCAAGAAACCACTCGCAGCCAGCAGAAAACCTTCCTTGAAAGCTTTGATGCCTTAAATCAAGGAATTCCAAATTTTACAGCGATGCAGGCGCCTCTAGGAGCAAGCATTCAAAACCAAAAAAATCTTTTTAAGAAATTGCTTGCAGATTTAGACGGCCTCAAAGATAGCCAAAAAACTACTGTTATAAATGATTTAATTAAAGCCAATGCCTTGCCAGATGCAACGCAAAAGGAGCAGGAATTAAACAATATTGCCAACCGTGCTACAGACGGCTCCCCTAACTCAGCTCTGGTGAATGGCCAACTTAATTCAATACAAAAAAACCTGGAAGCTGCATTAACGGCTTATTCACAACAATTAAACCAAGAAATCGAAAAGTGGCAACAGTTGCAGAGTAAGCCCCTTGATTTTGGTAAATTGTTTTTTGACAATGCCCTGCAAGAAGCAGCTTTGCTGCCATCATTGATTCAAACAGGCACCCAGCCCACAAGCTTACAAGAAAAACTGAATCATGCTTTTATCATCGGAAATTCTCTATTAATTTTGGCTTTTTTAGGATTGATAGCAGGCTACTTTAAACTCTCAAAAGGACTGAGCTTGCCGCTGACAGATTTAACAGCAAAACATCAAGCCTTAGAGCTTACCCATACAAACTTAACGACCCATTTACAATTAGCCAAAAATACTTTAGTCAGTACTTTTACGCCGATCCGCGCTGAATTTGAAAAAAACTTTCAAACAGTAAAACGACAAGAACAAGAACTACAAAGCGTTCAAGAAACCATTAAAAATGTCTTTGACACCGTTTCAGGTTTTTCCAAAATTGCCAAAGAGTGTGATTCAGCTGCTGATCTTGCCACACGCGCGGTGGTACAGGGTCAAGAAGTTGTCCATAATACCCAAACGACGATTCAGGCTTTATCTCAGGATATCAAAAGTGCCGCTGATTTAATCCAAAAATTGGCTGCCGATAGCCAAAGTATTAGTTCTGTATTAGATGTGATCCGTTCAATTGCCGATCAAACCAATCTGTTGGCTTTAAATGCAGCGATTGAAGCGGCGCGCGCCGGTGAGCAAGGCCGAGGATTTGCAGTTGTTGCAGATGAAGTCCGAACCCTTGCAAGCCGTACTCAACAATCTACTCAAGAAATTCGCAGCATGATAGATCAACTACAACATGCAGCGAAACTTGCAGTCAGCGCCATGTTACAAGGACAAAATAGCGCCAACACCAGCGTTGAAAGCGCAGCTCAAGCAGAAAATGCTTTAATTGCTATTACTCAAGCAGTACAAACCATTGCCGGCTTAAACCAACAAAATTCCTCATCCAGTCAGCATTTAGCCAGTCTTTCAACAGAAATGCAAAATAAGATGGGGCATTTTAATGAAATAGTCAATTTAAGCTCAGCGCAAGCTTATAAAAGCCAAGACGACTTAAACACCGTTCAGAATCAAGTGGACAGCTTAATTTATAGACTTAAGCTTCAATAATAGAAGGCTCCCCTTCTTCAATAATGGCATCGGCCTGAAGCAACATTGGCAATAATTCTTGGTTTTCATCCATTTCGGCAACGATATCGCAACCACCCACCAATTCGCCTTGAATATACAACTGTGGAAAGGTCGGCCAATTGGCAAAACCGGGTAAAGTTGCTCGAATATCCGGGTTTTCTAATATATCTACATAAGCATAGGCGGTGTGATGGCGATTTAAAATATGGCTGACACGCGCTGAGAAACCGCAATTGGGCATCAGAGGGCTGCCTTTCATATATAAAATAACTGGGTTTTTGCTAATTTGTTGTTTAATTTTTTCTAAAGTATCCATAAAATCTCCTCAAACGACTGATGTATTTTTGAATGGCCTTTTTGGGGCTCTTGATGGCTTAGGCTGAAATTATACTCTGTTTGCCCTGTTATCCCCTATCATTTTTAGTATTTGTTTTGCTAGGCGGGGTGAGAACCGCCTCAATTAAACGGATCTGGGTATACTCCCTAGCTATCAGGAAATAATTATGTTAACATATTAACTTATTATTCAAGCTTTATCTTTTAATAAAATTCACAAGCTTCGAGTTTATCTTCGAAGATAAAACCTAAGCTTGCGCCAGCTTATGCCCAGCCTTTAGACTGTAGCTTTGCAGACTCTCTAAGGAATTTTAAGATGTCCATCCAACTACCCCCCTTGCCCTATCCCAAGACTGCCCTAGCGCCCTATATTTCCGAAGAAACTTTAGAATACCACCATGGTAAGCACCATCAGACCTATGTTGATAACCTAAATAAACTTTTACCTGGCAGCGGCCTGGAAGGCTTAAGCTTAGAAGAGATTATCAAAAAATCTCAAGGCGGACTTTTTAATAATGCGGCTCAAGTCTGGAATCATACTTTTTACTGGCATTGCTTAAGCCCTGAAACCAACCAAAGCCCTCAAGGCGCCTTAAGTGCCGCCATCGATAAAAAATTTGGCTCTTTTGCTGAATTTCAACAACAGTTTACCCAAACTGCATTGACTACTTTTGGCTCAGGCTGGGCTTGGCTGATTAAAAAAGCCGATGGCGAAGTTGATTTGCTCAGCACCAGCAATGCCCAATGCCCGCTAACTCAAAATTTACGGCCCCTGCTAACCTGTGATGTCTGGGAACACGCTTATTATGTGGATTACCGCAATGCGCGTGCTAAATATCTAGAAGCTTTTTGGAAAATTACCAACTGGCGTTTTGTAGAAAGCCAATTTGCATAAAACCTAGGATTATCAGCCAGGATCATCAGATAGAACAAAAGGAATTGAGAATGACGACAAGCTACGTAATGAACACCTATAAAACCTTGCCGCTGGCATTTGAGCGCGGTGAGGGTGTTTGGGTATTTGATAAAAACGGCCAGAAATACTTGGATGCTTTAAGTGGTATTGCAGTCTGTGGTTTGGGCCATGCTCACCCTGCTGTGACTGCAGCCATTGTAAAGCAGGCAGGCTTAATTCTGCACAATTCAAATTTATATGAGATCCCAAGCCAGCTTGCCCTAGCTGAACTTTTAAGCAAGGCTACCGGCCTGAAACAAAGTTTTTTTTGTAATTCTGGCGCTGAAGCCAACGAAACAGCATTTAAACTGATGCGGCTTTTTGGTCACAAAAAAGGCATCAGTGAACCCAAAATTGTGGTGATGGACAATGCTTTTCACGGTCGTACCTTAGCGACCCTCAGCGCCAGTGGCAATAAAAAATACCAACAAGGCTTTGAACCTTTAATGCCGGGTTTTGTTCGAGTGCCTTACAATGATATAGCAAGCCTAGAAAAACTGGCCGATACAGATAAAAACATTGTCGCCGTATTCGTAGAGCCAATCCAAGGCGAGGCGGGTATCATCGTGCCAGCAGTTGATTATTTACCCCGTTTGCGGGCCTTGTGTGATCGAAACCAATGGCTGTTGGTATTAGATGAAATACAAACCGGCATGGGGCGCACCGGCAATCTTTTTGCTTTTCAAGGAGCAAAGATCATGCCTGATATGTTCACCACGGCCAAAGGTTTAGCCAATGGCATCCCCATAGGGGCTTGTGTCATCGGTGAACAGCTGATGGATTTATTTAAGCCGGGCCTACATGGCTCTACCTTTGGTGGCAATCACTTGTCTTGTGCAGCAGGCTTGGCCACTCTTAAAGAAATAACTGATCAGAAATTATGGGAAAATGCCGGCCGCATGGGGCAGCGTTTAAAAGAAGGCTTAGAGCGGCAGCTTTGCAAACATCCCCAGATCAAGGAGATACGTGGCCGCGGATTGATGCTGGGCATAGAGCTCGACAGGCCCTGTCGAGATATACTTATGATAGCGCTTAAAAAAGGCATACTTTTTAACGTTACCAATGATACGGTGCTGCGTTTATTGCCTCCACTGATTATTCAAGAGGCTGAAATCGATTTGATTATTAAAACCTTGCCTGAGTTGATTGATGAATTTTACGCAACAGTTTAAATAGGATAGAGAAAACATCATGCTTAAAAAATTCCTGGGAGTGCCATATAAAAAGATTAATAAAACCTAAAGCATGGAAAGATTAATAAAACCTAAAGTCTTAAAACTATTTTTTCAGATACTGGTAAATTTATCTTTCACTGCGGCTTTCATACAACAGAAGCATGGTATCAAGAAACATTGTGAGAATTTTAAACAGTTTCTGTACAGTAATTGGATGTTTATCAGCGCTGCCATCAGCCTTGCGGCTGTCATGGCACATGGTTCTTTCGATGCCCGACTGCGCCGCTGGTGGTTAACCCATTTGCAGCCAAAAAACTTTATCCAAAAGCTGATGACCATTGCAAAACCCGCTGGTGAATGGGGTGGAACTTATATACCCACAATGATGCTGGCTGTGTTTTTTCTTGAAAATAAACTCACTCGGCGATTATTCAAATTGCCCTTTATCCGCAAGGGGGTTTTAAAAACTTTTAAACAATTTATTCAAGGCATCCTCTTACAGAGTTTTTTAACGGTCCTCTTGGGAGGCTCTCGCCCCGAGCGCCGGTCTTCTCGCTGGTTTCAAGGCGGTTGGTTTGAAACCCACCCCCAATGGTATACGGCCAGTGGCCATGCCTTTTACGGGGCTTTTCCTTGGTTGATGCTTATCAATAGCAGCCCTTCAAAAAAATGGCAGAGCATTTTTATGGGCCTATCTACCCTCCCCGGGCTTTCTCGCATCCATACCGACCATCATTATGCCTCACAAGTTTTCTTAGGCTGGGCTTGTGCTTATGTTACCAGTCAAAAATCCGTTGATTTTCCAGAAAAAAATAGCTCTATCGCATTACCCATTTTGCCTCCAACACCCGAATTAGCCCGAGATAAACGACGACAAACTGTCGATCAAACCACAAGGAACATTTTACCCATTTTGCCTCCAACACCCGTATTAGTCCGAGGTAAACGACGACAAACTGTCGATCAAACCACAGGGAACATACCCATTTTGCCTTCAACACCAGTAATTTTGCCTCCAGCACCCGTATTAGTCCGATATGATCTACTACAAACTTTCAAGCAAACAGGGAATATTAAACCAAGGCTACCTGTCACCACTCAATTGAAAGAGAGCGCCTCAGGTGTAGCCTCCCAAAACTTTATTTATAAACCCAGAAACTGGATCCCGACCCAAAATCACGGACAGGTTGCTAAGCCACTTGTCGCTCTTCTAACAGCCGAAAGAGCCAAAACGACAGAAAGAAAAAAAGAACACTAGCTTTAGGCTCCTAAAGCTATTAAATCTAACTATAATATAAGTTATCTAGCACCTATAAAATGCCAGAAAGGCGCGAATCTATATTGTGGACTGCCAAAGGCAGCCCTAGGTAAGAATCAGGATGGTACGCATCAGAATCCCTTTGAAAAAGCATCTATAGTGCTGACCCACCCTGATCCCAGCTCTCCTTTTGAAATAGACCCATTACGATAAGTGAACATTTTTTAAAGGAATAGGGTTTCAGTGCCGAAAACATTCTGTCAAAGTAACTTTTAAGTGATAAACAGAGCAATGATCATGAAAGATTGGCTATTACATCGCATTAAAGATGCTAAGAAAACGGGATTTCTCGACCTACGATGTACGCCTGAAGAGTTACAAGCAAGCCTGCCTCATCATTCTCAGCTTGATAATGACAGCTTGATTTTTATCGTTGCAGAATTAAAAAAACATCCAGAAATTACCGGTGTTGATTTGGCTGGCAATCAACTGAATGATAAAGATATTGAAATTTTTGTCAAAGAACTGCAGAGGCTTGCAGTTGTACCCATATATCTGGGACTGGGGCATAACCACATAACCGACATCGGCGCTACCAGGCTGGCCTCCTTAAAAGGACTGCAAGCTTTAGATATCCAGCACAATGATATTAAAGATCTGGGCGTCAATACCCTCTCCTGCCAGCCTAGCTTGATTTGGCTTAACAGCAGCAATAATTTTGTTTTAATAAAAACTCTGGATCTTATCCGATTTAACATTGAAAAAAATCGCCAGAATTATCTTGCCACTGTAAAATCAGGTGAGACTGTGGTGAAGAGATTTCTACCCAGCCTTATCAAAAATCTTGTCGATAAACTCACACAAGACAACAGTCGCAATGCTTGGCTTGCGATGCCTTTGGTGTTAGACAATCAAAAACCCCTTATAGAAGAAGCCAGTTATGCCAACAACAGCATCATTTCGGCAGTGGTCCGTCGCTTTGGGCAATTTTCTACCGCTTTGTTTGTGACCGCCACCGGTGTAGAAACTGCTGTAGGCCAACTAACCTTCAGCACAATCCTGACCGAGCAAGTGCCTTATTTTTTAACTTTTTATTTAGGGGTAGAAGCTTTAAAAAGATATCATGATAAGAGCTCTGGATTTAGTGAAATTACCCAAGCTATTTCTAAAGGAACCTTGCTACCGGATCATGCATTCTTGGCTTTTGAAGCTGAGAAATTAGCGAAGAAAGCTGAATTTAACCATGCTAACCAGCCGCAAATTCCTCATAGGGCTCACTCAAACCCGTCTTTAAAAACTGCAAGCCCCTTGTTGCGGTTTCATTCATTAGCGGCTTTGGCTAACCCATCAGCAGCCCATCTTGAAAAACCCCGTAACACGGTTCAAGATAATCACCCTGAAAACTTCAAGCCCACTCGCCCCAATGTATAATTTTGAAATAAAATCATGGATCTTTTAAGATAAAGATCCTCTTTTAGCTATTGGCGGCTTGTGTTCTTTTCATATCGAATTTAATATATCGAAATGCTGAATAGTCTTGACTTTTCATCATCTTGCTAACGAAAAGTCGAATCTCTGAACTGGCAAAAACACTCTCTTATTATTTTGGATGTGGAATCATAACATGACAGGATTTTTTATAAATTCGCATCATCACATCTTCTCCGGCCAAGCCTTGCCAAGGAACTTTTTTAATTTCAATCTGAACATCGCCTTCTTGAAAATATTGTAACAAAGGTCCTATGTGCATCGACAAATGTCCAGCTTTATCCGTCAATGGAAAAATTCTCACCTCTTGCGCCACTCGACAAAGCTCTAATAAAACTTGTTGGTGGGCACGGGTACTGAGAAGTTGGCTTTCAGTAAATAAAAAATAAGAGCACAAAGCCAAATCAAAGGTGTCTTTGGGATAAGTTAAAATTGGAAACACCGCTTGTGGGGCAATGCCTCTGATATTATAACCTTTGGCTACCAGTGCATTGGCTAAGACTGGGCCTTCTTCAGCACACCACAGTGTTTTCATGCCTAAAAGCTCAGAACCTTCTTTGAGATCAAATTGTTCAAGACATGCTTTGGAAACCATCTGCTCTCCTAAGGGCAATTGTCTTTGCTAAAGACATTTACAGATCAGGGCTGGGATCATAACTTTTTGGTTCTGGTATTTGACCAGGATCCAACCCATCCCAGTAAGCGCAGGGGCTGGGTTTTCACCAAGTTATCCATCAGCCTAGACCCGTATTTAGTGAATAATCCGCGCTCTCTTTCTTGTTTATAGACTATAAAAAGAACAGGAGGAAAAAATGCTATGTCATCCCACACAAAATTCGATATCTTAATAATAGGTGGCGGTATTAACGGCATGGGCATTGCGGCATTAGCTGCAACCCACCAGCTTAAGGTACTTGTCTGTGAGCAAGGCGATTTGGCAGCTGCAACTTCACAATATTCCAGCAAGTTGATCCACGGTGGTCTTCGCTACCTTGAACATGGCTACTTAAGCCTTGTTCAAGAATCTCTTAAGGCTCAGAAGCAGTTACAGAGGGCCGCACCACACTTGGTACGCCCCCAGGCTTTTGTTCTGCCCTATGTGAATGGCAAACGACCTTATTGGATGTTAAAAACGGGTCTTTGGATTTATGACAGACTCAGCGGCAATCGATCTTTACCTAAAAGTGAGGCACTAAACTTTGAAGCCTTTAAATCACTAGCCCTAAAACAAAATATTCAACAAGGTTTCAGCTATTACGACTGTACGGTTGATGACAGCCGTTTGGTGGTCACTTTAGCCTTAGAGGCAAAAGCCAAAGCTGCTGTTATTTGGACTCAAACCCAAGTCTTAACTGGCCAAAGACACGAAGGCCATTGGCAAGTAACCCTAGAAAAAAATGGCAGTCGCCATTCTATATTGGCCAAAACAATTGTCAATGCTAGCGGGCCCTGGGTAAAAGAAGTTTTAGAACAGCGTCTTAAAGAACAAGCCCCCTTTGATGTTCGCTGGCTACGAGGCAGTCATATTATTGTACCCGAAAGCAATGCTTCACCTTTCGCTTTCACTTTGCAAAATGAAGATGAACGGGTATTTTTCGTTATTCCGTTTCAAGGGAATTCTTTATTGATAGGTACCACTGAAACGCCAGTCACCGATCTACAAAAGCAAACCAAGGCTTCATCAACCGAGGACATTGATTATTTATGCAAAGCCTATAACCGATATTTTCAAAATCCTATTCACAAGTCTCTCATTTTAAAACATTATTCGGGTGTGCGCACGCTGGTCGAATCGAAAAAAAGTAAACACAAAAATGATAATTCAATATCTCGAGAATATGAGTTGGTTTTGCAAGATCAAGATGGACAAAACCCGGTTTTGTCTGTGGTAGGCGGAAAACTCACCACTTTTACAAGCCTGGCTGAAAAAGCCATTAGCAAGCTATTGCCGTATTTCCCAGATATTAAACGGCAGCCCTTTGATTTCAGTTTGCCTGGGGGAGACTTGCCAACTGCAGATTTGGCAAGCTATATCTCAAGCCTTGAGCTTACTTATCCTTATTTGCCCCAAAGCTTATTAACACGGTTTGCCAAAAGCTATGGTACGCGTTCAAAAATAATTCTCGACGGTTGTCAAAACTTAAACGACTTGGGCCAATACTTTGGCAATGGCTTATATCAAAAAGAAGTGGATTATTTGGTTAAAGAAGAGTGGGCAACCAAGGCTGAAGATATTTTATGGCGACGCTCCAAATTAGGCTTGCATTTTCATGCTACCGAAATTCAGCAATTAGAAAATTATATCCTCAGGTTGTTAGGCTGATAAAGATGGAAGTCGGCCCTCGGTTTCATTTCGATTAGATGAAATATTTTCTTGCCAAATTATTTCTCGTAGGGTTATGCCTGTTCAATTGCTTAAAGCCTGCCAGTTACCTCAGCCCGACTGAAAAATTGCACATGGCGTAAGGATATTGAATTTTCAGCGAGCTTGCCAAAGTCTTGGCATCATTCATAAAATTATTTTCTGCACTTAATATATTTAGCAGCTACATTACTACTATGCATCAAGCTATTAGTTTTGAGATGCCAATTTCTGTATTTAAAATGAGGGAAATTAAATAATAGGGATCGAGGCATATGGCAGGTCGTTGGTCTACTGCTTAAAGCTATAAGTTTATCGGCCAGGTTGCTTGATAAAGAATGGCTCGCTGTGGGAACAGCTTGATTTTGGATGGGTCCTTTTTTAGCAAGGTATTTCAGGCCATTTAACCCTAGCATCGTAGGGAATATAATGCCCCAGCCCTTTTCTTTTGAGATGAATAAGTATACCTTATCTTGACTACTTGGATTAAATGTATCAAAGTGCCAGGCTTGTTGTCTGTTTTCATCCTCGCTTTTTATATAAAAAACTTCATCGGCGTCTTTTTTATACATATCAGTAAAGACGTAGGTACAAACTCCTAAGGAAGCAAAACCTTCAGATAGCTTTCCATATAAATCATTCATTTTTTCTTTTAGCTCGATATAATATTCCTCATAATAAGCATTCTTTATTAAGAGATCAATATCTCTTTCATGTGAATTGGATTTCAGGCTATAAATTTGCTTTGCTTTTTCAAATCTATCCATCATCTTGTTAAGAAAATTTAAAGAATACCCTTGTGGGATAATCCCATAGGTAAAGCATTTAAAAATTCGAACTATAATGTCGTAAAATTCCTCATCATCGCTGTCAAAATCACGCTTTTTTGCTTTTAATAGTTCGTATCTTTCTTTTTGTTTAAAATACAAGCATAGTCTTTGGATTAAATCTTCTCTTTCAACAATACTTAAGCCTATGGTTTCTTCAAGCAGGTCTTGAGCAGGCCGTTGTTCAAAGTGATAATCTGGTAAACCTTGAAACCTATAAATAATGCAGCTAACAGTATAATCAGATGTTTTAAAAAAATTATTGAGGGTTCCCAAGCGCAATTCTAATAAAGGCTTAATCAAGTTTTTTTTCAGCTTCTCTTTCAATAAAAGCTGTTCCGCTTGAACTTCTGCTTCCAGCTTTTGGATTTTATCTTCTTCTTTTTTTACATTAGCATTCGGATCTCTTTGAAGTTTAATATTTTTATCTTTAGTAAACCTTTTTATGGATTTTTGAATCCTTTCCAACTTATTGTATTCGAATGTTTTTAAAAGCGGAGACTCATCTATGGTTTTTATTTCAACTGGGAAGCCAGGATCAGCTTTTTTGATATATACATATAACCAGTGTAAAATTAATGTACCCTCTTTTTGTTGAACAGTGCTTAACTTAACATTATCTTGAAAAGTTCGTTTGGCCTCTTCTGCTGAGCCAGTGTGGGCCATGGGATGAATTCCGCCGAACTTAAACGGATGTTTGGCTTGTTTATAGAGATCTTTAATTGTATATTTATTATCTGAAGCACCGGCGTCGTTGTCTGGGTGGATAAGGGCATTGTGCCAAGTATACCAATTATTTCTGCTGTCGTATGGCAGTTTTATTTTATTTTCGATCATATCCATAAGCATGATGCTTGTTAAACTAGATAATGGATTTCTGGCTCCCTCTGCAATGAACCAAGCAGCAATTAGGTTTGGGAGAAATATTAAGGCAGAATCGAGTTCAATCTCTTCGCCAGCCATTATTCTTCTCACTAATTGAGCTAATTGTTCGGGCTTAAGGTGATCTTCTTTCTCGAAATATTTAACTATGTCTGAGGCAAAGACATGGTAAGCACTGCCCATATCTGGGCTCCCATAAGAATGAACCGGTCGAAATAACGGTTCATGTTTTCCTTGGTTAATATCCTTAGCTAACTGGGCTAGTACCATTTTTTTAATAATTAAATCAGCCTTGGCGGGCTCTTGCAGATATTCTAAATAAACCCGTATATCAAAGCCTTTATATTGGCCCTGCTTTAATTCTTGATACTTTTTTGCCAAGGCACCGAGCATGTAACGGTGAATCTCGCTAATATGTTTCCACCAATAATCTCCGTTTCTTTCAATCTGATTTATAAACCTGTTCTTCATATCAGGGAGTTTAGCGACATCTACATCGGGGCTTCTCTGAGCTAATTCACGTAAGCTCTTTTTTTTGGCTTTTCTTACTGCTTTTTTTCTTTCATTTTTTAATTGCTTTTTACCAAGTTCACTCTCAGTTTTTATAATTTCCTGCATCCGTATTAAAATAGAAGGATCAGATAACCATGCAAAGCCAATGGCAGTTGAGCATATACCACCAACAATATGAGATTTCTTTCCGTGATCACTGACATAAAATTGGTATTGGTCAGTATTTTTTATGAGCAATTGTCGCCCATTAACTTCAAGCCACCAGCCTATATTAGAATAAAGGGATTGATTTTGTTGGAAATATTTGGCTACAAAAAGCCACTGCTTTAATGTTTTCATACCCAGGACGGAAATCGGGGTATAGAGTGCGGCATCAAGGGTCCCTATTACCAACTCTTCTAATGGCGTTTCGCCAGCTAACAGGCCATCGAAATATGTATCAAAATCATTAGGAGCAAGAAGGCTAATTTTTTCGCCAGGCTCTTCATCCAGAAGCTTTCGGGCAAACTGAACGACTTCATGGGCATGTAACTCCACGGTGTTACCATCAATGTTAAAAACTAATTTCGAGAACATTGAGAGATTAAATCCTTGCTTTCGTTTGGAGGCAGAGAATTCTATCATTTCATTTTAGTAAATTCAACCATCCGACCAAGAGCTTGGGTAAGCAAGAAGAAAATGGTAGTATCGCGAAAAAATTGAAAATAAGATATGATGCACGAAATCAACCAGCATAGGTCGACTTCAAATGGAAAATAAAATCAGCTTCAAATATCGTCATTATCAAAAAGATGTCATCTTATTGGTAACCCGTTGATATCTATCTTATTCTCTCAGTTATCGTAATATTGAAGATATGATTCTGGAACGTGGTATTAAAGTAGATCATTCAACTATTAACCGTCGGGTAATCGACTATGCCCCGTTGTTAGAAATTAAATTTAGAGAAAAATATAAACGGCCTGTAAATAACAGCTGGAGGATGGATGAAACCTATGTAAAAATAAAGAGGAAATGGCATTATTTTTATCGTGCTGTTGATAAATCTGGAGACACCATTGATTTTATGTTGTCGAAAAAGCGTAATGAAAAAGCGGCTACAAATTTTTTTTAAAAAAGCAATTGGTTCAAATGGCCTACCGGAAAAAGCAACAATTGATAAGAGTGGTGCTAATAATGCAGGGCTAAATGCCATTAATTTTCAGCGAAAGTTTTTGCTCCTGTGAGCACGACTTATTCGGCAAACTGGTATTGGAAACCCATCCATCATATGGACGGGAGCACAGATGCCGTTTAATCTTGCTGACAATTTTCCTTGCATCCCCTGCTTGATCTGCCACAAATTTGCAGTTTGCCTAGAGAAATTGGAACGAGAGCCTAATGAGGAAACCAGGATCTCCAATGATGGCTAAAATACTCCCAAATTTATTTATCTGGGTCGATCCCTAAAAATTCTGCGACAATTTCCATAGTGATGACTTCAGAATCTCATGAGCAGGTATTGAACTTTGCAGAATGTTAAAAAAGGACCAACATGTCGATTCCAAAAACTTATCACCATTTGAACAATTTTATGCCTTAGCAGCCTAATCTCGCCCAGGGTAAACCCGTTCCTATTTTTATAGGCCTTTCTTAATATTTGCGACGCAAGCTTTGTTTTTCCCCTGCATTTACAACTTAACAGACTGACTTACATGCTTTAGCTTTCAGACATTGACTTTTCTTTGTAAAATTTATTACCCTGATGCAAGCGATTTGGGTTGTTTGATGATCCTCTGAAAAAAGTCCACTGGAGGGTATTACGATTTTACTGTCTCTTAAATTTAAAATGCACCAGTGACTTATAAGCAATTTCTAAAGGGTGAACAATTAAACATGAATAAAATAAAAATTGACTCAATAAAACGATCAAAAATGAATTTTAATTCCACTCAAACAATTATTAATAATAATTTATTATTTTAGGATTTGCAGATGCACCAAGATACCCTTACAAGTAAAGCTGAAATAAAGTTTACTCTTCATGCGCTAGAAAGAATGACCGAACCTACCCAAGAGCACATTTCAAACATGGTGAGAAAGTATGTCAAGAAGGCCCTTCACCTTGGGTATACTTTCAGATCTGCGGGATTTAATGAATATATCAAAAATAAAATAAATCCGAGAAAAATATCTGAAGAAGAAGTTCTAGAGACCATCAACAATGGCAGAGAAGTGAGCGTTGAATTAGAAGGCAACCATTGTAAGTCTAAATTTAGACATAACGATCTTGTCGTCATTTTTAATAAAAAGTCCCACTCAGTCATTACCGCATATCGGGAAAATAACTCACTGGTATCGAAGCATGTTTCTCAATGGGTGAAAGAAGCTTTAGATTTTCTTGGCGCTAACGCTGTAGAAGCCAATAATGAAACTGAGAAAAAACTGAACCAACCGCCAACAGATGTCTAGAATCGCCTCAATCTGAAATATACAAGAAAATTATAAAATATGCGGGCAAGGCGCTAGGGAAAAGCTATATGCCTGGATGCGAGAAATTTGTGGAATATATTAAGAAAAAGCTTAAAAATAAAACCATAGTGACTGATATTCCAAAAAAACTTATTATGACTGCCGTGGAATGCGCCGAATACAAAAGAGACAAAAAGTTCGGTAAAAACGATAAGTGTCATGTTAATCTGGATTCAAGAATAGAAAAGCTTTTTATAGAGTATGAGTCAACCAATCATTTAGACTTAAAAACGGCTCATTCTCTATGCGACACGGTCAGAAATGAATTTCTTTTAAAATATCAAATGAAGAAAAATGATAAATTACAAAGACAAATTTTTACCGCCTCGGTTGATGTTGGCGTCGAGCATGAATTGTGCTTAAACTACCGGTGATCCCCCTTATAATTAGTCCATAGGAAAGTAGAGTTTTTATGGCAAAATAGTGCTAATAGTAGCTTGAAGATGAAAACCACCGCTTGAAGCGCCTATGCGCTCATAATGGATAATGAGGCACTTAAGCAAGCCTTAACAAATATGAGACCAGTTCTAGTTTTTACTTGCATTTATTTTTTGATAAGTTCCGATCAAGGTTGTTTGTCCTAACATATGATCCAGCATTTCCTTCTCAAGCTCAGCTTTAGTAGGAGGCTTGCTGAAATCTGGTAATATAATATCTAAAGCATATAATTTGTGAAAATAACGATGGCGGCCAATGGGAGGGCAAGGTCCACCATACTCTTGATGATGCCAATCATTCAGCCCTGCTTGAGCTCCTAGAGGTAAATCAGTTATTTTTAAAGCTTGGGGTAAACTAAGGATATGGGCAGGAATATTATATAAAACCCAATGAACCCAGGTTCTCACTGCTGCTGCCGGATCGGGTGCGTCGGGATCGTCGATAATCAGCGCATAACTTAAGGTTCCCTTGGGTGCATGAGACCACATTAAAGGAGGCGATATATTTTCCCCTTCGCAGGTAAATTGACTGGGGATCCCCCCATCTTTCTGATAGGCGGGTGAACTCAAAGTGAATTCCTGATTTGATAAAAGATTGCTGTGGGTGGTTTTCATAGGCATATGCGAGACTCCTTAAGATATACAAAGATTTAAGCTAAGCCTAGCATAAAAGAAAATAATGCAACGGGTATAGCAGGCTTAGCTAAAACCATAGGGCAAGTACCGTGCGTTTTTAGGTTCCACTCGAGATGCAAAGATATCATCAAAAGCATTGCTACAAAATTGTTCGTAGCTCATTTTATAAACAATACGAGCTTGACTGGGATCACTGGAGTCGCCGGGATCGATATAATAGACATATTCTTTTTGGTCATCCTTTTCAGCGCCAATCACGGCAATCGTATGCCCTTGACCCAAGCTTTGCATACATGCTGTGGTCCCCCTGTGCGAACCTTTAGGCCAGCCTTTCACTTGATAAGTATCCAGCTTTAAGACTACCATAGATGGCTTGGAATAACACAGCTGGCCATAAAACCCACTGACAATCATTGCTTTGCCAGTCTTCAGGCTGGTTATTAAATCCTCAATTTTGTTGGCAGGCGACCAAGTAACCGGTTTTAAATCGAATACTTGATGTAATTGCTGATTCACCAGTTGGCGTAAAACCCAAAGAGAAGATTTTGAGTTACTTTCAAAAACTTGTGATAATTTTGGATTTATAAGTGCTGCTTGCTTCGTGAGCACTGAAATACTTGCTAGCAGTTCTTTACCCGAAATCTCTATGTCGATATTTAAACTTTTTAAAAAATCAGTAGCAGCTTGTTGCCATTTTTGAGATTTAAAATTTTCTTGATAAGTTTTGTGAAATGAAAATATATCTTGCGAGAGATTTTTAGAATAAATGTTTAAAAAATCTATCAGGCCACTGTAAATAGCCTGATTCATAGAAGAAGTCGCTTTTTTACCTTCTTCTTGATAGTTTTCAATAGAAGCCTTGATATAATAGCCTGGGTTTTTCAAAAAATTATTATGCTTTTTTTCTTCCTTAAGAAGCAATATATATTGTTGAATATTATGGAGGATGGCATCACGTTGTGTCAGAGCCTTTCTGTAAAGGGAGGCTTGTTTTCTATCCGGCTCTTTTTGGCGAATGAGATAACCCTCTTTTTGCATGACATTGATTTTCATCGCATAGTAGGTACAACAAGACCAACCTTTTTGAATGGGTTGTAAAACTCGCTTGGGCTGGGGAGCTTTGGTATTGGGTTTTCCAGAAGGCAGGTTCAGCAAAACGTTATTGGCTTGGTTTACGACAAAAGTATTGTCCGGCTGATTGTTTTGCGATAATTCAATATTATGAAACATATGATCCTCCATAGAATATAGGAGAAAATTAGCCGTTCATAAATTCAAACTTCATCAATTTTTATGAGTCTCTCCTGGTAAGGTGAGAGACTCAAAGTTTAAGCTTATTCAGCATCATTGTCAGGATTTTCAGGGATCACAGCCAGCTGACCATGACATTGTTTGTATTTTTTACCGGATCCACAAGGACAAGGATCGTTACGACCCACTTTAGTCACACTTCTTAATTGTGGTCGGCTTTTGCGAATTTCTGCGGGGGCTGCCGCCTTATCTGTGCTCAGTGCTGATACGGAATCATGTTGAAAGGCTAGATTTTGGGGTTCTTGTCGACGCAGTTGTTCATCCAAATTCTCGGCAGCGGTGTTGTCTTGAACTTGGACCACACTTAAAAGAGCTATTACATTGCGCTTAATACTGTCGAGCATACTGCCAAACAGGGTAAAGGCTTCACGTTTGTATTCTTGTTTGGGATCTTTCTGCGCATAGCCTCGCAAATGAATACTTTGGCGCATATAGTCCATGGTCGCCAGATGATCTTTCCAATTGCTGTCTAAAACATTCAACATCACAGCTTTTTCAAGATGGCGCATCGCCTCAAAACCAATACTGGCTTCTTTTTCAGAATAAACTCGTTCCATCTCAGTTAAAATTCGCAACTTTAATGTTTCGGCCTGCAGATTTTCATCTTCTGCCAACCAGTGTTTAATATCCAGCCTGATGCCAAATTCTTGAGCCAACAGCTGGGTTAAACCTTCAATATTCCATTCATCTTCGACACCGTCTTGGGGAACATATTCTTCCATGACAACATCTAAGATATCTAAACGAATGGCTTGAATATTTTCAGAAATATCAGAAATTTCCATCAGCTCGTTGCGTTGCCGATAAACAACTTTGCGCTGATCATTGGCGACATCGTCAAACTCTAAAAGCTGTTTTCGAATATCAAAGTTATGACCTTCAACTTTTCTTTGTGCATTTTCAATAGCGCGATTCACCCAGGGGTGGCTGATAGACTCACCATGCTGCATACCAAGTTTACTCAATAAAGCTGAAATGCTTTCGGAAATAAAAATGCGCATTAAATTGTCTTTTACAGATAAGTAAAAACGGGTGCTGCCCGGATCGCCTTGGCGACCCGCTCGTCCTCGAAGCTGATTATCGATACGACGTGATTCATGCCTTTCAGTACCAATGATATGCAAACCACCCGATTTCACCACTGCATCATGGCGCTTTTTCCAGTCCTCTTCGTTTTCAGGGCTTTTACTGCCACCCAAAACGATGTCGGTACCCCGCCCTGCCATATTGGTGGCAATGGTGACCGTACCTGGCCGGCCGGCTTCTGCAATAATTTCGGCTTCTTTTTCATGATATTTAGCATTCAAAACTTGATGGGGTATATTGCGCTTCTTTAAAAGCTTCGATAAAAACTCTGAGGTTTCAATAGAAATAGTACCCACCAAAACAGGCTGCTTGCGGCTGACACAAGATTGAATATCTTTTAAAATCGCATCAAATTTTTCATCAATGGTTAAATAAATGAGATCCGGATAATCGTTGCGATTATTTTTGCGATGGGTGGGGATCACCACCACTTCTAGACCATAAATTTGTTGAAATTCATAGGCTTCGGTATCTGCCGTACCGGTCATTCCGGCTAGTTTTTGATACAGTCGAAAATAATTTTGAAAAGTAATAGATGCCAAAGTTTGATTTTCACTTTGGATCTCCACCCCTTCTTTTGCTTCTACAGCTTGATGTAAACCATCTGACCAGCGCCGACCTGGCATGGTGCGACCCGTATGTTCGTCGACAATCACCACTTGGTTGTCTGCCACAATATAATCGACATCGCATTTAAAAATGGCATGTGCACGCATAGCGGCATATACATGGTGCATTAAGTGCACGTGAGCCGGATCATACAAGCTGTCACCAGGTTGCAACAGCCCTTCTCGGGCCAATAATCTTTCAACCGTCAGATGACCCTCTTCAGTTAAATAAGCTTGCCGGGCTTTTTCATCTAATTTGTAATCACCCGGGCCGTCTTTTTCAAGCTCAGGTTTTAAAAAAGCCACCAAACGATTCATGGTGATATAGAGTTCAGAGCTGTCTTCATCTGAACCTGAGATAATAAGTGGTGTGCGCGCTTCGTCAATTAAAATAGAATCCACTTCATCAACAATGGCGTATTGTAAACCACGTTGCACGCGTTCTACAGCAGAAAATGCCATATTATCGCGCAAATAATCAAAACCAAATTCGTTATTGGTACCATAGGTGATGTCTGCGGCATAGGCATCTTGACGCTCTGGACGGGTTAAATTATGAACAATAACCCCAACCGTTAAACCGAGGAAATCATAAACTGGGCTCATCCATTCGGCATCACGCTTAGCCAAATAATCATTCACCGTAACAATATGTACGCCTTTTTCTAATAGCGCATTTAAATATGCCGGTAAAGTGGCTGCCAGAGTTTTGCCTTCACCAGTGCGCATTTCAGCAATTTTGCCATAATGCAAAGCCATACCACCAATTAATTGCACATCAAAATGACGCATGTTTAAAGATCGACGTGCAGCTTCTCTGACAACCGCAAATGCTTCTGGCAATAAATGTTCTAGGGTTTCGCCATCTTTTAAGCGCTGTTTAAATTCAAGCGTTTTGGCTTTTAATTGATCATCAGGTAAAGCACGGATCAGCGATTCATGACCATTGATGTGAACAACGGTTTTCTTTAATTTTTTTAATAATCGCTCATTGCGGCTTCCGACAACTTTACGAATCAAACTTTGCATGAGCATCTATATATCTCGCTATACAATATACCCTTATGCAGTAAACATTCAGCGCTGTACTTGTTTAATTTTAAAGGTTACTTTATAGGGAATGCTCGAACAAAGTACTTCGTTTAAAACCAACCTAGCACAAGCGGGTATTATCCTTAAAACAAGGTTCTTGGCTTAAAAACCAAGTCTGCTTGCTCAAAGCTTACCGACTCGCCTACAATTAAACTACAAGGAGCATACATGGAACCTAAAAAACTTTCTCTCACTGACATTTTACTCAAAACGCCAGCTTTAAAACCTTTATTGGTTAAAGCCCAAGAGCTTTCGGCCATTCAGCGCTTAGTCACGCAAAATTTACAATCACCCTTAAACACTTACTGCAAAGTTGCGTCTTACCAAAAAGGGATTTTAACACTCAGTTTAACCTCAGCCGTTTGGGCTCATCAACTTCGCTTTGCAAAAACAACTTTATTAAGCAGTCTGCGAACCACTCCCGCTTTCTGCGGCTTAAAGGCCATTGAGCTTTCAATCCGGCCACTAGAGGTTTCACCTTTTGATCAACCCCTGGCGACATTTCCAGCACCTATTTTATCGAAACAGAATGCTGAAGGCTTGCGCACAACGGCCGCTGCTGTTAGCTCAGAAGCTTTACAAGCTGCGCTTTTGCGTTTAGCCAAACATTCTATCGGTGCAAACTCAAGTTAAGCAGCAGCGTTATTGGTCTCTTGCAAATAAGCTATTGGGGAAGTGGCCTCTTCATAATTCACCCACTCCCAAGCAGATTTATTGAGAAGTAAGCTTTGCAATAATTTGTTGTTCAGCGCATGACCCGATTTAAAGCCTTTAAAAGCACCAATCAAGCCACAGCCCAATAAATAAAGATCTCCGACTGCATCCAAAATTTTATGTTTGACGAATTCATCCTCGTAACGCAAACCACCTTCATTGATCACCCGACTGTCGTCAACCACCACGGCATTTTCCAGACTGCCACCTAAAGCCAAATTATTGGCTTTTAACCATTCATATTCAGATAAAAAACCAAAAGTACGGGCACGGCTGACTTCTTTCACATAAGAAGAGAGGGAGAAATCCAAAGTAGCTTCTTGAGGACTATTTTTGAAAACTGGGTGATCGTAATCTAAGGTAAACGATAGTTTAAAACCTTGGAAAGGTTCCAGGCTAGCCCATTTTTCCTTGTCTTCAACCCTGATTTTTTGAGTAATGCGAATAAAGCGCTTAGGCGCTTCTTGCAATTGAATACCGGCTGATTGCAATAAAAATACAAAGGGGCCAGCACTGCCATCCATAATCGGTACTTCAGCTGCGGTTAAATCGATGATGGCGTTGTCGATACCCAAGCCAGACAATGCAGACAAAATATGCTCGACGGTAGAAACCTTGACCTGATCTTTCACCAAGTTGGTTGACATAGTAGTATCGCCGACGTATTCGCTGCGAGCGGGGATCTCAACGATGGGATCTAAATCGACCCGCCGAAAAACAATGCCTGTATTCACCGGTGCTGGCCGCAAAGTGAGATACACTTTGACGCCACTGTGTAGGCCTACGCCCATAGCACGAATGGTATTGCGTAAGGTCCGTTGTTTCAGTTCCATGTTTTCCTCAGTCTGCTTGCCGTCTTAAAAAAGCCGGAATATCAAGGTAGTCGATATCCTCGCCACCCGCTGCTTCAAAAACTCGCTTGGTCGTGGTAAATGGCCGTCTTGCAGTTGGCGAACCTGCTGCCTTGTCAAAGCGTTGATCTAAACTGTCTGACCGCAGCTTATCACTAACTCGAGCTGGTCCGCCTACTTTACCTAAACCAGTAGCAACCAAGGTCACCCGCAGCTCATCTGTCATACTGGGATCGATCACCGTACCGACAATAACAGTCGCATCGTCAGAGGTAAATGACTTGATCGCATCACCCACTTCTTCAAACTCTGAAATCGACATATCCAGTCCTGCGGTGATATTCACCAAGACGCCTCGGGCGCCCGCCAAATTGACGTCATCCAGTAAAGGACTGGATATGGCCGCTTCCGCAGCGCTGCGAGCTCTGTGCTCACCACGAGCCGTGCCACTACCCATCATGGCAATGCCCATTTCTGACATCACGGTACGCACGTCTGCAAAGTCAACGTTGATCAAACCTGGACGGGTAATCAGTTCAGCAATACCTTGCACAGCACCCAATAATACATCATTGGCGGCTTTGAAAGCGTCCAAAAGTGTGACGCCTTTTCCTAAAACATTCAAGAGTTTTTCATTGGGAATGGTGATTAAGGAATCAACCACTTGGCTTAAGCGACTGATGCCTTCTTCAGCAACACGCATCCGCTTGCGGCCTTCAAAGGGAAACGGTTTGGTCACCACAGCAACGGTCAGGGCACCAATTTCTTTAGCGATCTCAGCAACCACAGGGGCCGCTCCGGTACCGGTACCACCCCCCATCCCTGCGGTAATAAATACCATATCCGCGCCTTCGAGCACATCCCGGATGCGATCTCGATCTTCTAGGGCACTTTGTCGACCCACTTCAGGATCTGCACCCGCACCTAAACCTTTGGTGGTTCCTGTGCCCAACTGTAAAACGGTACAACCCGGATGGTTATCTTTTAAAACCTGGGCATCGGTATTGGCACAAATAAATGAAACACAATCGATATTGGCTTCCAACATATGCTTAACCGCATTATTGCCGCCGCCGCCCACACCGATCACAACGATCCTGGCATTTTCTGGAAAATTATCCATTAATTCAAATTTGGGATTATGAATATCTGACATGATGCCCCCTTAAAAATTCCCCTGGAACCAATTTTTGACTCGCCCAAAGAAGCCTTTAAAGCCGGTTTGGGTCATATAACCATTGCGTCTTTGATTGTGAGCTTGGTAACCATGTAACAAAAGCCCGACGCCTGTGGCATAAATAGGACTGCGAATAATTTGCGATAAACCCGCTACCCCATGAGGTAGCCCTAACCGTACTGGAATATGAAAAATTTCTTCAGCAAGCTCTATAACGCCATCCATTAAAGCACTGCCGCCGGTAATGACCACTCCTGAGTTCATGAGATCCATCAAGCCTTGCCGACGTAAATCAGTCTCAATTAAGGAAAATAGCTCTTCATAACGAGGCTCAATCACTTCTGCCAGTTGTTTGCGGTGTAAGGAACGCGCTCCTCGATCACCCACACAAGGCACTTCTATGATCTCATCTAAATTCGGCCATTGGCTTAACGCACAGCCATACTGAATTTTAATTGTTTCGGCACTTTGGGTAGGCGTCCGCAAAGCGACAGCGATGTCGTTGGTCACCTGATCACCGGCAATCGGTATCACGGCGGTATGACGGATAGCCCCGTCCATAAATACGGCTATGTCGGTGGTACCACCGCCGATATCAATCAAACAGACGCCCAAATGCTTTTCGTCTTCTGTTAAAACAGCATAACTAGAAGCCAATTGTTCCAGAATAATATCGTCGACTTCTAAATCGCAACGGCGAACACATTTTACAATATTTTGTGCAGCACTGACTGCACCAGAAACCATATGAACTTTGGCTTCCAAGCGCACGCCAGACATACCAATTGGTTCTTTAATGCCTTCTTGAGAATCGATGATAAATTCCTGAGGCAGGATATGGAGGATTTTTTGATCCGCAGGTATGGCAACGGCCTTGGCCGCTTCAATAACCCGCTCCACATCACCTGCGGTCACTTCAGTGTCCCGTATAGCGACGATGCCATGAGAATTGAGGCTGCGAATATGGCTACCGGCAATCCCAGTATAGACGCTTTGAATACGACAGCCTGCCATACGTTCTGCCTCTTCAACAGCCGTTTGCAAAGACTGAACGGTGGCATCGATATTGACCACCACACCTTTTTTAAGCCCGCGAGAGGGATGAGAGCCTGTTCCAATAATTTCCAGCTCACCATCAGGTGTTATCTCACCAACTATAGCTACCACTTTCGAGGTACCAATATCTAAAGCCGTAATGATATTTTTTTCACTTTTTCTAGGCATTTATGGGTCAACCTCCGTAAACCAAAGCACTTAATGCAGCACTTCTCCAATGACAGGTCTTACCGTTTCTGGCTTCCAACCAACAGCCAGTCCATTGCTATAACGTAGATCAATATAAGCCATCGCGCGACTATGTGCTTCTAAAGCCGCTTGATAAGCCCAGACAAAACGTCTTAATCGGAGTTTCTCCTCGGAACTATTGCCAAGGATAACTTGTAAGCCGGTATTTAAAACCATCTGCCAGGCTCCATGAGGAGCCAAATGTAATTCTTTTATAGTTAAGCCTCCCGGCTTAAGCAATGTTTCAAATTGACGATAATGGTCCAATAGCTGTACGCTTTCACTTTCAGGCCCAATAAACTGTGGCAAAGCTACCAAACTAAGTTGTGAAACTTCATAAGACTGCTGACCCGGGTAAAAAACCCGACCTTCAGAATTCAGTATGCCTGCTTCACCAAAACGTGCGACAGCCTGATGTTCCCTTACCGTAATCACCAACCTATCTGGCCAACGCCGACTGACAGCTGCTGCTGCTACCCAAGGCAAGTCTTTTAAGCTTGCCTGTACCAAACCGACATCAAGAGTAAAAAAATTATCTTGTAAATGAGGGCTGACTGCCGTGGTTATTTCCGCACGCGTGGTCCTTTGCAAACTGCCATGAACTTCGACACTGCGCAAAGGAAAACGTTCAGGTTGCCTGACATAGTGCCAAGTCATCACTCCTGAAGCAAGCAGAATCATCAAGAGCACAATATTAAGCAGGGATTTTATCACAGTTCAGTCACTAAGCCCCAGCACTCGCACTTCCAATTGCAACTGAACCTGCTGCTGCTGCCATACTTGTTCCCGTACATAATCAATTATTTCCTCAATATCTTGGGCTTTTGCCTGATCCTCATTAATAATAAAATTAGCGTGTTTTTCTGAAACTCGCGCACCACCGATGGCAAAACCTTTTAAGTTAGAAGCCTCTATTAGTCTACCGGCAAAATCGCCCGGTGGGTTTTTAAATACCGAACCACCACTGTAAACGCCGATCGGCTGGCTTGCAGAGCGCTGTTTTAATAAAGCCTTGATGCGGCTCGTCTGAGTCGATGGAATATCTTCAACCACTGGCGGAAAATGAAAATAGCCCGCTAAAAACCATTCTTCCTTTGGGCCCAAGACTTCTCGATAAGCCACTTGATAGTCTGCTGGTAACCGAAGACGCCGCTGACCCCATCGATCCATGGTTTCTAGTTGTACCACAAAATCCCAGGTTTCAGCGCCAAAAGCTCCCGCATTCATAGCCAGTGCCCCCCCGATGGTGCCAGGTATGCCAGAAAAAAATTCTCCACCGGAGAAATTATTTTTTGCACAAAAGCGGGAAAATTTGGCTGCAGCAACCCCAGCTTCAGCCCGGATCCAATTTTGTTCAGCATCGTATTGCAAGCCATTTAAGCCCGCTTGTGGTAATAAATGAATCACGGTACCCGGAATGCCGCCATCGCGGATCAAGACATTACTGGCCAGCCCCAACCAGAGCAGAGGCTCATGAGCAGGCAAACTCTGCAAAAAATCACTTAACTGTTGAATATTTTGTGGACAAAAATAACGCTCGGCAGCACCTCCCACCCGCCAGGATGAATACGGTGTTAACGGTTCGTTAAAGCGCAGTTGCCCTTGCATCCAGAGCCTCCTCAGGCAGTTCGGCAAACCGAATCACAGATTGCGCTATCTCTTGAGCCAGGCTACCGATGTCACCCGCTCCTTGCATTAACACAATATCTCCGTCTTGCAAAACATCGGTTAAAATCCCAGCTAAGGCAGCCTTGGCCGGTACAAAAATAGGATCCACCCGGCCACGGGTCCTAATACTGCCACACAAATGTCTGCTGTCAGCTCCTTGTATAGGTGCTTCGCCTGCGGCATAAACATCTAACAGCAATAAAACTTCCACTTCAGACAACACGGTGACAAAATCTTCAAAAAGAGCCTTGGTCCGAGTAAAACGGTGAGGCTGATACACCATGACCAAACGTTTTTCTGGCCAAGAACCGCGGATGGTTTCAATGACCATCTGCACTTCGCGCGGATGATGACCATAATCATCGATCAGCATCGCTTGACCCTGGTCTTTGGTTTGCAGTGTTCCCAACATTTGAAAACGCCGACCAATGCCTTGAAAATTTAACAAAGCATTTTGAATGGCCAGATCGGTGATCCCTTCTTCAGTGGCAACTGCAATAGCTGCTACTGCATTTAATGCATTGTGTCGACCTGGCATATTCATAACAATGTCTAGAGGCTGAGCATGATGGGGTCGTTCTACTGTAAAGAAAGAACGATTGCAAGCCGGCTGATAATTGATCACTCGAAAATCAGCTTTTTCTGAAAACCCATAAGTCACATAAGGCCGTGCCACTTCCGGCAGCATCGCAGCCACTTCCGGATCATCCATGCACAACACTGCCAACCCATAAAAAGGCAAACGCTGTAAAAATTCTAAGAATGCTTGGCGCAAACAAGAAAAGTCATCATTATAAGCCTCTAAGTGATCCCGATCTATATTGGTGACTACTGAAATCATCGGACTTAAATGCAAAAATGAAGCATCGCTTTCACAAGCTTCAGCGACAAAATATCGACCAGAGCCCAAACGGGCATTCGCACCGGCACTGTTTAAAAGACCACCAATAACAAAAGTAGGATCCAGGCCGCCTTCAGCCATAATCGAGGTTACCAGGCTGGTGGTGGTCGTTTTGCCATGGGTCCCTGCAATGGCGATACCTTGTTTAAAACGCATCAGCTCACCCAACATTTGGGCGCGAGGCACTAAGGGAATATGCCGTTCTTTGGCTCGGATCAATTCGACATTATCAAAAGGCACCGCTGCAGAAATTACGGCTACATCCGCCTCTTCCACATGCTGGGCTTCATGGCCTTCATAAATAGTGACACCCAGCCGTTTGAGCCGGGAGCTCATAGGGCTGGCTTTTAAATCTGAGCCAGTCACTGTATAACCCAAATTGAGTAAAACTTCAGCAATGCCACCCATACCGGCACCACCGACACCAATCAAATGAATTTTGCGAATTCTGCGAAAATTAACCACGATTTACCTCGATACAACAAGCAACAATGGCAGCTAATGCTTGTCGATTACCCAAACGTCGAGCCTGTATAGCCATATGCAATAGTTTGGATCGATGATTGATCAGATCCTGTAAAAGCCTACTCAAACTCTCTGCAGCCAAATCTTGCTGTGGCAATAATACCGCAGCTTGGTGCTCAAGCAAAAATTGAGCGTTTTTGGTCTGATGATCATCCACAGCATAGGGGAACGGCACCAAAATACTTGCCAAGCCTACCACGGACAGCTCCGCCAATGTTAAAGCTCCTGCTCGACAGACCAACAAATCTGCCCAATCGTAAGCCTCATCCATATTTTCTATAAACTCATCGACTCGTGAGTCACAACAATAGCTTTGATAACAGGCAAGAGTCTCAGCCTTGGCCCCTTTGCCACATTGGTGCCAAACGCTCAAGCTTGCCGGCGCTAATAAGCGGATAGCTTGTGGCAGCACTTGATTCAATAGCTTTGCACCTTGGCTGCCACCTAATACCAAGATGCGCAAAGGGCCTGAGCGTTCTTTAAAACGTTGTTCAGGGGGGGCCAGGCTTAAAAGCGAAGCACGCACCGGGTTGCCCAAACACTGAGCGTGGATATTTTTGGCAAACGCATGGGGAAAAGCGCAAATAATTTGAGTGGCAAATCTTGCCAAAATGCGATTGGTAAGAGATGCGACTGCATTTTGATCGTGGATCAGCAAAGGTTTACCCAAAAGCCAAGCTGCAATACCACCTGGACCCGCTGCAAAACCACCCATACCAACAACCAGAGTGGGTTGATATAAGCGGATCACCCGCAGAGCTTGTAGGATGGATTTCAGAATATAAAAAGGCGCTAAAAGCCAAGCAAGCAAGCTTTTACCTCTTAAACGGCGCATGCTTAAGGCATGCAGCCTAATCCCCTGCTTGGGGACAAGGGTATTTTCCAGACCTTGTTGTGAGCCCAGCCATTCGACAGCCCAACCTTGATTTCTCAAAGCCAGGGCTAAGGCTAAACCTGGAAAAATATGGCCGCCGCTGCCACCGGCCATCATCAGCAAACGCCCAGCCATTATCGACGACCCGGATAATTATTTTTTGCAGTCACTTTGGTTTGAGACTGCAAATAATTTTCAAAATGTACCCGCAATAGCAAACCTAAAGCGGCCAGTCCTACCATCATGCTGCTGCCACCATAACTCATCAAAGGCAAAGTTAAGCCTTTGGTCGGCAATACCCCAACATTGACTCCAATATTGATTAAAGTTTGTGTGCCCAGCCAAAGGCCAATCCCATAAGCCAAAAATCCGGCAAATCCTTGACCATTATTTAAAGCTTCCCGGCCAATTTTCATCGCTCGGCCCACTAAAAGGCAAAACAACAACAAAACCGCCATGGCACCCATTAATCCCAGCTCTTCGGCCAATACCGCAAATAAAAAATCGGTATGAGGCTCTGGTAAATACAGCAATTTTTGAATACTGCCGCCCAGACCGGTGCCAAACCAGGCTCCACGGCCAAAAGCAATTAAAGCCTGAGTTAATTGATAACCGGTATTGAACTGATCTTCCCAAGGATTTAAAAACGAGGTTAACCGCTGAACACGATAAGAAGAAGACACTGAAAGAAAAGCCAACCCTAAAAGGACTATCAGCAGCAAAAATACAAAATGTCTTAATTGCACGCCGCCTAAAAACATCATGCCCATTAAAGTAGCGCTGATAACCACTGCTGCACCAAAATCAGGTTCCATCAACAGCAAACTGCAGATAATAGCCAAAATCCCCATAGGTTTTAAAAATCCGGTGACTCTGTTCAATACCTCATTTTGATGTCGAACCAAATAACTGGACATATAAATAATCAAAGCTAATTTTACAAATTCAGAAACTTGTAGCGAAATAGGGCCAATCTGCAGCCAACGAATACTGCCATTGACCCGTCTACTGATCCCCGGCACCAAGAGCACGCTCAGACTTGCAATACTACAGAGTAACAGTGGCATACTCAAAGCTTGCCAAATACGCACCGGAATAAAAGTCAAAACCCAAGCAACAAAAAAACCTGCCATCATATAAGCAAATTGATGGTAAGCATAATAAAAAGTACTTAAGCCTTTACCTTCAGCAATCGGTATGGAAGAAGAACTGACCATCACTAAGCCTAAGCCCAAAAGACTACAAGCTGCAAATAACAACCAAGGATCATAAGCCACTTTAACGCTACGTCTTGCCATGCTCATAAGGCTATCTCACTGACAATTTGACGAAAATCTTCGCCTCGTTCTTCATAATTGCGGTACATATCAAAGCTTGCACAGGCCGGTGATAACAACACGCCATCATGGACGCGGGCCAATAACTGCGCTTGATGCACCGCTTCTTTTAGGGTTGCGACTCTAAAGCAGGGAACATGGGGGTAAAATAAATGATTGAGTTCTTCTGCAGCCTTGCCCAACAAAACCACCGCTTTACAATGTTGGCTTACAGGCTGAAGTAAAGGTGAAAAATCAGCATTTTTGCCTTCACCACCGGCAATTAAAATCCAGCGGCCCAAAATCGTATCAGCCAGCCCATTTAAAGCCGCTACGGTCGCCCCCACATTGGTTCCTTTAGAATCATTGATCCAGATAACGCCATCACGCTCACCGACCCACTCACAGCGATGTGGCAGACCAGCAAAGGTTTTTAAAGCTGCTAGCATGGCATCGGGAGCCAAGCCCAAAGCCTGACCTATGGCCAGGGCAGCCAAGGCATTGGCTACATGATGCGAGCCTTTCAGAAGCATGTCAGATATGGGCAACCAGCACTCCTGCCCATAAGCCAAGTAACCTTGATTGCCTTTTTCTACCAGCCCCCAATGTCCAGGCTGCGGCTGATCTAAACCAAAGCTGATACTTGGGAGGGATGGCGGAGGTTGGGTTTTTAAATCATCCCGATTAAAAACTGCCAAATCACAATGCTGATAAATACGCAGTTTGGCTTGTCGATAGGCATTGAGATCTGGATATCTATCCATATGATCTTCTGTCACATTCAAAATAGCCGCGACTTTGGTATGCAGGGAAGCCGTGGTTTCCAGCTGAAAACTGGATAGCTCCAAACAATACAATTCCGGCTCTTTTTTCAAAAGAGACAAAGCCGGCTCGCCTAAGTTGGCACCTGCAGCAACGTTGATATTCGATAACTCTGCCATATAGGTGATCAAGCTTGTAACAGTACTTTTTCCATTAGAGCCCGTAATAGCGACGACGGGTGCCTGAACAGCATGAGCAAATAGCTCAATATCACCCACGATAGCAATATTATTTTTTAGAGCGAGCAGATCTGGATGATCTTTCGCCAAACCCGGGCTGATAATAATTCGGCTGGCACTAGCCAAAATTTCGGGATGATACCCTCCGGTATACAAAATTACCTGAGGAAATTCTGCTTTCAAGATATCAGCACCTGGGGGATGGTCTCGAGTATCGATCACCGAGATAAAGCGTCCCTGAGATACCAAATAGCGCACCACTGAAAGACCCGTCAATCCCAATCCCAATACAATTTCTTGATGCATTTTTTACCGCAATTTTAATGTAGCCAAACCAAACAATACCAAAACGACTGTGATAATCCAAAAACGCACTATCACTTTCGGCTCTGGCCAACCTTTTAATTCAAAATGATGGTGAATGGGTGCCATACGAAAAATCCGTTTACCGGTTAACTTAAATGATGCCACCTGTAAAATAACCGATGCCGTTTCAGCAACAAACACCCCCCCCATGACAAACAATACCAATTCTTGTCTGACCAAAACTGCGACAATGCCCAATGCTGCGCCCAAACCTAAAGCACCCACATCCCCCATAAATACTTCAGCGGGATAGGCGTTAAACCATAAAAACCCTAAACCGGCACCGACAATGGCGCCACAAAATACCGCAAGCTCCGCAACACCTGGAATATGGGGAATAGACAAATATTCAGCAAATTTAATATGGCCAGTTAAATAGGCAAAAACACTTAAGGCTCCTGCCACCAACACCGTTGGCATAATAGCCAAACCATCCAGACCGTCAGTCAGATTCACCGCATTGCTGGTACCGACAATAACAAAATAAGAGAGCAGCATATAACCAGCGCCCAAAGGCAACATCAAATTTTTAAAAAACGGGATCAGCAAAGATGTTTCAACCGGTGTTTTTGCATGGTGATAAAGATATACGACCACGATCAGGGCAATCACCGATTGCCAAAAAAACTTCCAGCGACTTGCCAAGCCTTTAGAATGTTTCAAGATCATTTTGCGGTAATCATCGACCAAACCGATCAGACCAAAACCCAATAGCACCATCAAGCAGACCCACACATAGCGATTATTCAAAGATCCCCAGAGCAGAGTCGACAAGCATACGGTTAGGATGATCAAAGCCCCACCCATGGTGGGGGTACCAGCTTTTTGATAATGAGAACGCGGACCATTGTCCCGCACGATCTGCCCCAAGCGAAGCTCGGTCAGCTTTTGTATCACCCGAGGGCCCAACCACAAGGACATAAACAAGGCGGTCATCGTCGCCATAATCACTCTGAGAGTCACATAGTGAAAAACATTCCAACCGTGATACCACTGTTCCAAATATTGAAAAAGCCAAAGTAACATGTTATTCCTCCATGAGTTCAACACCTGCCACGACTTCCCACATGCGCATGGCTTTTGAGCCTTTCACGACAACGCTGGTATCTGCTGATAAGATGTTTTTAAGACGGTTGATTAAATCCATTTTATTATCAAAATGTTGGCCTTGGGCTCCAAAAGCGATGGCCGCATGCTGAGCTAACTTGCCAACAGCCAATAAACTGTTGATATTTTTGTGATGCGCGTATTCGCCTAATTGCCGATGATACATTTCGGCATCTACCCCAAGTTCCAACATATCGCCGACTACCAAAATTTTAGGCCCCAGCTGGTGACTCAATACATCGACGGCCGCTTTAAAAGAAGCCGGGTTCGCATTATAAGTATCATCAAAAATCAAAGCACCCTTTAAACCTTGCCTGCGTTGCAGTCGACGTTCAACGCCGGCAAAGCTGTCCAAGCCTTGTACGATAAGTTCTAAGGGAAGATTTAAAGCACGCACCAAAGCACTGGCAGCCAGAGCATTGTAAACTGCATGTTCACCCGGTATCTTTAAGTGAACCCAGGCTTCTCCCTGTTCCATTACTAAGATAAATCGCGAGCCAAAAGCTTCCAATTGTAAATTTTTAACGCTGAGATCTGCAGCTTTGTTGGTTAATGAAAAACTCAGTATGCGTTTATTGGCAGCGGTTATTTTAAAACTTGCCGCATATTTATCATCCAGATTGATCACCGCAACGCCATCAGAGGCCAATTGATGATAAATCTCCCCTTTGGCCGCAGCCGTGCCCTCTTCAGAACCGAAAATTTCCACATGGGCAGGCCCCACATTATTGACGATAGCAACCTGGGGTTTGGCAATACAGCCTAAATAGGTCAAATCACCGGCTTGACGTGCACCCAACTCTAACACTGCAAAATCATGATTCTCATTTAAATCAAATAAAGTAAGCGGCAAGCCTACTTCATTATTAAAATTACCTTTATTAGCCAATACTGAACCTTGGCCACGCAGTATATGGGCCGTCATCTCCTTCACCGACGTTTTACCCGTGCTACCGGTTATGGCAATCACCGGCCCTTGATAGCGTTCTCGAAACAAGCAACCCAGCTGGCCTAACGCCAACAAGGTATCTGGCACCAAAATAAAAGGTAAATGCGTATCGGTAGGCTGACTGATCAATAAAGCTGCAGCACCTCGATCGGTCACCTCAGAAATAAATGCATGACCGTCTAAATTTTCGCCTTTCAAAGCAACAAACAGTTCGCCTTTTTGAATGCCTCGGCTATCGATGCTGATGCCGGATAATTCTATATCAGCACCCTGAAAAGGCACTTTTAAAAAACCTGCCAGTTCTTTTAAAGTTAAGCGCATGCCAATTGCTTCCTGTGTAAAGCTTCTAAAGCTGGATGTTCATCATTATAAGGAATTTTACCTTTGGCCAGATGGTGATACAACTCATGGCCTTTTCCAGCAATTAAAATTACATCATCTTTGTTTGCATGCTGCACGGCCCACTCAATCGCAACAGCCCTTTCAAGTTCAATTTTAATATTGGCAGGCTGATGGCAGCCACCGAGCATATCTTGAATAATCAACGTGGGCTCTTCAGAACGAGAATTATCTTGAGTAAATATAACGTGGTCGCTCAATTCTTCGGCAACTCTTGCCATTAAAGGTCGTTTGCCTTGATCGCGCTCACCGCCACAACCGACTACGCAGAACAGTTTGCCAGTTGCTTGAAGACGAGCCGCTATCAATGCATTGTGTAAAGCATCTGGTGTGTGTGAAAAATCAATGAGCACCAAAGGCAAATTGCCACCACCCAAACGCTGCATCCGTCCTGGAACGGATTTCAAAGTAGCTGATAACTCTAAAAGTTTTTCAAATGGAACATAGGTTTCAGCCAGTGCGGCAATAACACCTAAAAGATTGCTTAAATTAAACAGGCCACTTAACGGTGTTTCTAGAGTACCCTCTCCCCAAGGAGAATGTAAGGTTGCTTGAATGCCATTATTGCCAAGCCGTATATTGTCGGCCCAAAGACCATTTTTTAAAGGTTCTTGAATAGAATAAGCAAAAGCCGGCATATTTTGAGCTTGAAGTTGCGCAAACCAAGTTCTGCCATAAGGATCATCGTGATTAAAAATACAGAGTTCTGCATGGTATTCTAAAAAGAACTTCCGTTTGGCCTCAGCATAATTTTCCATACTTTGGTGATAATCCAAATGATCCCGAGTCACATTGGTTAAAAGAGCTCTTTTAAATTCTATGCCTCGCGCGCGTCCTTGACTCAACGCATGCGAAGTCACTTCCATCGCGCAGGCCTTAGCGCCACTTTGGACAAACTTGAGAAGATACTCCTGCAAAACGATGGCTGATGGTGTTGTCAAAATACCGGGAGCTAACGCATTTAAAGCGCCGACACCCAGGGTTCCGATTAAACCACAAGGCATAGCCACTTTTTCTAAAAATTGTGCCAAAAAATGGCAAGAAGAAGTTTTGCCATTGGTCCCCGTCCAACCAAATACCGCAAGCTGCCGCGAAGGATGTTGATAAAATTCTGCAGCAATTTCACCAACCCGTTCTTTAAGATTGGGCACCACAATAACAGGAATGCTTATCAATTCCTCGGGATAGGGTAAATCGCAGAGGATCGCTATCGCACCTCTTTGAATCGCTTCTTGCAGATAATGGCTACCATGAGTTTGAGTACCACTTAAAGCAAAAAAAACATCGCCAGGCTTAACCTGGCGGCTATCAAGGCAAAGACCGGTTACGGGCAAGCCTGCCAATAACTGTTGTAACCATATATTCACAAACGCGGTTCCTCAGTTTGTACCAGCGGTACGGCGGGTTCTAGAGTGTCAGGTGGCACATTAAATAATCGCAAGGCCCCGGCGGCAATCTTAGAAAATACCGGTGCTGCTACTTGGCCTCCATAATAAACCCCCGCCCGAGGTTCATCAATGAAGACTGCAATGGCAAACTTGGGTTTGCGCGCCGGAGCCAGTCCGGCAAAGACGGCTACATGGCCGCCGTCAGCCTGATAACCATGCTTACCTGCCTTACGAGCGGTACCACTTTTGCCTGCAGTATGATAGCCAAGAACCTTAGCTTTTAAGGTTCCCAGCTCGATCACGCTCTCCAGCATATCCACCATTTGCTGGGCAACTCTGGGATCTATCACTTGTTCACCGGCTATTTTTTCTTCAGTTTTAATAAAAGTGACCGGCCGTTTGATGCCATTGGCACCTAAAACTGCATAGCCTTGAGCCAATTGCAAAGGAGTGACGGCCAAGCCATAACCAAAGGCCATGGTCGCCAATACAAAAGGACGATTTTGATGAGGCCTTTCCAAATAGCCGCCACTCTCCCCTGGAAAGCCTGAGCCGGTACTGATCCCAAAGCCGACGCGAGAATAAGTTTCCCACAGTTTATCTGCCGGCAGTGCCAGTGTAAGTTTGGTAACCCCCACGTTACTGGACTTTCGAAGAATGGTGGCCACATCGATGATCCCATAATTTTTATTTTCGACTTCTTTAACGACATTACTGCCGATCTGCAGAATGCCCGGCGAGGTATTAATTAAGGTGGTAGGCTTAATATTGCTATGTTGTAAGGCACTGGTAATGGCAAAAGTTTTCATAACCGAGCCTGGTTCCAGGCGATCGACCACAGCCCGGTTACGATAGCGTCCATCCCGTTGTCGATTGCGTTGATTGGGATTAAAGGTAGGATGATTGACCATGGCCAAAATTTCACCAGTTTGAACATCTAACACCACAGCAGTACCCGCTGTAGCCCGATGTTCATCGACAGCGGCTTTTAATTCACGATGTGCCAGATACTGCAATCTTTGATCAATACTTAACACCACATCTTGACCGGGGCGCATATCTTTGAGCGCTTCGATATATTCGACTTGGCGACCCATGCGGTCTTTGATGATTCTTTTGCTGCCCGGGGCACCACTGAGCCAAGTATCATAAGCCAATTCCAAACCTTCTTGGCCATGATCATCGATATCGGTAAACCCCACCACATGAGCGACAACCTCGGCTGCCGGGTAATAACGACGGTACTCGGATTTGGCATGAATACCTGGAATTTCTAATTTTTTAACTTGTTCGGCCACAGCGGGCGGCAAGTGGCGCTGCAGATAAACAAATTCTTTGCTAGGGTTTTTTGCTTTATCTTTGAGTTGATCGACCGTCATTTGCAAAATTTTAGCAAGTTCTGGCAATTCAGCATGGGTGAGATCCAATTCTTTGGGATTCATCCAAATGGATTCAACGGGTGTGCTGATCGCTAAAGGCTCATGATTTCGGTCTAAAATCATCCCTCGATAAGCCGGCATAGAAACCACCCGTAAAGTCCGAGCATCCCCCTGACTTTTTAAAAAACCTTTTTCAAAAACCTGTAAGATCACCACACGCCAACCAAGACCTGCCACCCCGACCAACAAGACCAAGATCAAGGTCACGTATCGAAAAGTAAATTTGGGGAAATTGCCTTTAAATTTCACGGTCTTAACACCATAATTTGTTCAGAAGGCGGAGTATGCATACCCAACTCTTCTCGGGCCAAGTGCTCCACCCGCGCATCAGAAGCCCAGGTACCCTGTTCCAATAGCAATTGGCTCCACTCCACATGCAAAGCATCACGTTTGGTCTGTAAAAGTTGCAGTTTAGCATAGAGGGTCCGGCTTTGATGTTTGGTGTAAACGACCGACAGTGCTGTTAACACCACACAACAGGCAAGGCCCGTAACCAACACAGCCCGATAATTCCAAATATTTTGTAAAGGCCCATAGACAACGCTCATGGCATTTTCTCCGCAATTCGCAAAACGGCGCTGCGAGCACGCGGATTCATAGCAATTTCATCATCACTGGGAAAAACCGCTTTACCTATTTTTTTCAAACGGGGGTTTAAAGCATGTGAAGGAATCGGAAAATGAGGAGGATAATCGTCACCTAAGGCTTGTTTTTGAATAAATCTTTTCACAATGCGATCTTCTAGAGAGTGAAAGCTGATCACCACCAATTTGCCTTGAGGACTCAAAAGCTCTAAGGCGATATTTAAGCCTTCTGTTAATTCTTGTAATTCATTATTCACGGCCATTCGAATAGCCTGAAAACTGCGTGTTGCAGGATGTTTGTTTTTTTCCCAAGCAGGGTTGGCTTTTTGGACAATGCCGGCCAATTCTAAGGTAGTGGTCAGGGGTTTTTCTTGCCGCGCGCTGATAATAGCACGAGCTATTCTGCGGGCAAAGCGCTCTTCGCCATACTCTTTTAGCGCCGCAGTTAAATTTTGTTCAGATACCGAATTAAGCCATAGGGCCGCTGTTTGACCATCACGATTATTCATCCGCATATCCAAAGGGCCATCACGCATAAAACTAAAACCCCGCGCGGTATTATCTAGCTGAGGCGAAGAAACACCTAAATCTAGCAACACGCCATCGAATTTTCCAACCAGCTGTGACCAATTGTCCATTGTTTTAAGTGATGCAAAAGATCCATGCCAGACCGTTACCCGTGCATCCGTCTGTTGCAATTCCAAAGCCGCCAGGATCGCTTCTGGATCTTTATCAATCACCCATAGCCGGCCGTGTGGATTCAATTTTTCTAATAGCGCGCGACTATGGCCGCCTCGACCAAAGGTGGCATCCAAATAAAAGCCTTCACTTTTAATCGCAAGGCCTGCTATCACTTCATGGAGCATTACAGGTTTATGTTCTATCATTTTTTGCAGTCTCTATAGCGATAATTCGCGCAAATGGGGAGGAGCCTCTCGTAAAATTCCAGGCTCAGGTTTTAACCAGATTTGTCTTTTTTCTTCCCAGTGTTCCAAACTCCACAATTCAAATTTATTGCCTTGTCCCAACAAAATAATCTGCTTTTCAAGCGTGGCATGCTGACGCAACAGAGCGGGCAACAGCAGTCGACCTTGGTTATCCAGCATCAATTCAGCCGCATGCCCTATCAGCAAACGCTGTAAACGTCTGGTAGACGCATCTAAACTGGATAAAGCAATGAGTTTTTGTTCAAGGATTTGCCATTGGGGCAAAGAATAGAGCAGCAGACAGGATTCAAAAGGATCGATCGTCAGGATCAGTTGGCCTGCGGCTTGATTTCGAAGAATTTCACGGTAGCGGGCGGGGATGGCCATACGGCCTTTATCGTCGAGTTGTAAAGCTTGTATACCCCTGAACACCGTTAATAGCACTCTTGTGGAGTTGGTTTCCCCCACTTTAATCCACTTTTGCCCACTTAGCCACACTATAGACGGATGGCTCTTCTGATGTCAAGAACATTCCAGGCAGCAAACTAAGGCTTGCAAGCTTACAGGCTGAAAGCCTTGCTGGGCAAATATAGACCCCCATGCTATAGTCGCAATAGCCCATCAATTGCATAATTGGCACCCTATAAATCCAGTCTAGCCTTTGATTATTTTATGCTAAGCTTTAGACGCTTTATTTTGGAGGACATCTGTGTTGGAAGAAAGCACTTCCCCCCCTTCTAACCCTGAGGATCTGCGACACCTGTGTCAGGGCTATCTCGATGGCCTTTTTCAAGGCATTACCGGCTTTGTTAGTTATCAACCTGGTGAAAAAGAAAGCTTTGCTCAAAAAAACATTTTTTTAACTTACGGCGAAATTTTATTCCCCAGCCTCAATACCGTGATCGATAAACTGGATTTAAATACCGAAGATGTATTTTATGATTTAGGCTCCGGCGTCGGTAAAGTACCTTTACAAGTTTTTTTGCTAAGCCCAGTACGTGCGGCTTATGGCATTGAAGCCTCGGTCGCACGTTCTGAGCCTTCAAAACGCGTGCTCACCCAAGTCAAAAATGATTTACCAGAACTGTTTACCAATAACCGCGATTTACAATTTATCACCAGCAATTTCTTAGAACACGATTTAACCAATGCGACCGTAGTTTATACCTGCGCCACCTGTTTTAGCGATGAATTATTACAAAATATTTCCGACAAATTAGCCCTATCACCCAATTTAAAATACATCTTAAGCTTAAAAGCTTTTAATCCGCCTTTGGCTTTGCGCGAAACGGTTGAAATTGAATGCACCTGGGGAACAACTCAGTGCTATATCTATGCAAAATAAGCCATTATAAAATATAAGTTGGTGGTTAGATAAGACTTGAGATCTTAGAGCTGCGCTTGCTTGTTAAAATATCCAGAATTGTTGTGTTATCATGAAAATCGTTTACGGAAAGATTTATGATACAAACCATTGATAGCTTCGATGAAGCATTAACCCATATTGAAACCCTGGCCTTAGAAACTTTGGTTATTTTTGATGTCGACGATGTATTGATTGCCCCAGTAGACAAGGTTTTTCGCATGGAAACTTCTGGGACCATACAAAGAAACATCGTTGATGAATTAAAACAAACTTTGGGAAAATCTAAAGATCCTTTGGTGAAAGCACGTTATGAAAGGCTATTAAGCCGTTTTCGATTAAGCCGAAAAGTGCAAAGTGTTGAAGTTTATACACCTCATCTTTTAGCAAAGTTACAGGCCCAAGGCATAACGGTGATCGGCTTAACCCAGTGTGAAACAGGCAAGCTTGGCTTTATTGAAGATGTACCCGATTGGCGCATTCAAGAATTGGCAAGCTTGGGCTTCAAGTTTACCGAAGAATTTCAAAAACAGTCTCATATCGTTCTCAACACCCTGCCTAAAGCGAATTACCCTTTTCCCATATTCAAAAAAGGGATCTTATTCACCAGCGGCTATAGCAAAGGCCGAGTACTGATCAGTTTTATCAGGCATAGCCAATATTACCCAAAATCACTGGTATTTTTTGATGACAAACGGTATCAATTAGAATCGGTCCAGAAAGCCGCCAAAGCTCTGGGGCTCCCTTTTCAAGGTTTCCATTATCTGGGAGCAAATCGCTTGCCCCGCACCTCAAACACTCAAATAACAACTTTGCAAAAAGAATATTTTTATGAAAAAGAATTGTGGCTGAGTGACATTGAAACCGAAACGTTCATCAATTCTCAAAAATAAATAGAAATACCAGCAAAATTAAGCTTGTTCATATAGGCCATCTCAATAGATGCTGTGAAGCTACACTACTTATGTAGCAACCAGCATCATTAACGAAAAGTTGCATATGACTGCCAATAAACTTTATGCCAATAGCAAAAAAAATATGACCAGTAAACCTATTCATCAGCTTGATCATTATTTTTACCAAGTGGCCAACCAACAAAAAATTCAGTTTTCACGCAATGAAATCTTTGCTGAGATTTGCTCATTACACAGGCCAAGCTGAGTGAATTAAATAAAGGCGCCTTCCCCATTCCCAAAGACTTTCCCAAGATCATAGCTCAGGAGCTGCTGAACCATCCAAAGCATACCAATAGCATCTATTTCCAGCTATCCCACTTTGGAAATTTAAGCAGATCGGCGGGTTTTGCTTATGGTGAGTTCATTCCACTTTACCGGGATTTTGTTAAGCTAGAAAGAACTTTAAACGGGAAGCAAAATTCTGCCATTCTAAGTGGCCGATGTTTTTGAAGATAGCACATTAGAAGCAACAGCTATTAAAGAAGCGTTCAAACAACCGGCAATTCTTTTATATGAGATCAGTTCTAATAACTCGCGCTCTGGATTAATGATTGGGTAAATAAGTTTTAAATTTTATATTCTCACTTTGCCGAAAAAAACAGAAAACAGCCAACCACGATATCTGATATAACATGAGTTAAATATGGCATTAATATTCCTTTAGTTGTAAAACGCAAATATCCAAGCAATGATCCATAAATGAGAGTCATGGCATAACCCAACTTTCCATTAGGAAAACCATACCTAACATGAGCAGCAGCAAAGCATGTTGTAGCTAAAAATATAGCAAAATATGGATTTGGTATTGCTTTATATATAGCTTCTTGAGCAATGCCTCTATAAATGAATTCTTCGATAAATGCATTGATTAAAGCAAAAGCTGTAATCAGGACCACCATAAAAAAATGATTATATGTCATTATTTGCTTCATTATTTCTTCACCCGCACCCAAATCGTCGCTCCACAACCCCCATGCAGTTAATACAATCACTGAACCTAAAGAAATCATAATGCCAAGTATAATAGAATTTCGTTCAACAACCCCTATTTTAAGCCAAGAAAGCCAATATGAAACCGGGCAGAATATTAAAGCTAAGACTGTGGAAGTAAGAAGCGCTATTATAAAAGGTATAAAAACCATGTTAATGATGTCATGTGGTAAAAACATTATGCAACCATACATGATCTGACCCCGTTTCAACGGACACAGTTTTCTCATGCAATCATCTTTCCCTCATATTCCACTGGTGATAAGTAGCCTAGAGTAGAATGACGCCGCTGACGATTATAGAATACTTCTATATATT
>Ga0302230_10000146_pt1 | contig 71985 bp, 96 predicted proteins | sample II_Palsa_N2_1_FD_193523 | JGI IMG/M metagenome (GOLD analysis project Ga0302230, IMG submission 193523) | Peat permafrost microbial communities from Stordalen Mire near Abisko, Sweden - II_Palsa_N2_1 | ecosystem: Environmental > Terrestrial > Soil > Palsa > Peat permafrost | place: Sweden... | reverse complement strand
TGCAACCACGACGGAACAAGTCGTCCGGTTCAGCGAGCAGCGCAGTGTGCACCGGGAGCTCCTCAAGACCGTCTTCCAGCACCACGACCTCGCCAAGGCCCGGAAGCGCGAGCGGGACCTGCGCCACATCTACGAGGGCCGCGCCGCACAGCGCCTCGTGGATGTTGGTCGCAGCGTCATCCCCAACGCCAAGCTCGTCGTCGTCTTCCTTGGCGATGCAGACATGTCCTCCTGCCGGTTCAAAGGGCACACCCGCCACAAACTTGCCACGACCAATGTCGTTCGCAAGGATCAAAGGGTACTTTTTGTTAGTACTCGAGAGCCGAAAACGTCCCAGCGACACCATCGCTGTCTCAACTTCGTCACACAAGTACATATTGCCTTTTGTCGTAATTTACTAACTGTTATTTGTAACTCAGGTAAAGGGCAAGAAGTGGGACAAAAAGAAGCAGCAACTGGTTCGCAGGCCCATCCACGGCAACCAGCATTGCCCCGCCTGCGACCCGTCCCCCTTTGCCCGCGATCCCAACTCTGCCATGTGCATGGCCAAGACGGGATCGTTTGCCGCTGCGAATGGTATGTTCCACGATGCCAGCAAAAACAACAGTTTGAAACGTCGGATGACAGGACACTACCACCGGGCGTTTTCATACACTCGCTTCAACGTGACGATGTGGGACGAGATCGTCGCCAGTGTTCACGCTCTCTAGCAGTATGCACAATTTCGATGTAATTTTTCTCACCTTGCTGCCTCTGCACCTTTTGCAAGTTCATCTCTGCATCCCCTTTCCATCAAGGTAATTTTTTAAATTGTTGGCTCGTTAAATTTGACGAGATTGCAGCCATCAAACACCCTCGCGCGCCCACCCGCAGTGCTTGGTCCCTACGTTGCGCCAATGCGTGTCGCCATCACAAAAATAATGCAAGGTTTGCGAATTATTTTCTTTTTCAATCATTTTAATTTTACGGTATTTTTACCCGCATCAGCTAATAGGCGTTTTATTCCGGAATCGTTCTTCATGAACGCAAGGCCGGAAGCCAAAAGGCTCATTAGTACGTTCAACTTTCCGTTTCTTTTTTTCGGGTTAGGGAGGGTCTTCTGTTAATCATGGTTCCCTTTTCTGTTTGTCATGTTCTGTTTGCGCGCGTGCTGTTGTCTTCTCCTGCTGTGCTCTCGTGTCCCTTCTCCTGCTGTGCTCTCGTGTCCCTTCTCCTGGTGTGCTGTGCATGCACCGTCCTCTTCCCTCCCCGCTGAGCTCACACGCCCCTTCTTCTTCTGCACGTCGTCGACGGACCCAACTCATTACTCCACCCCCTCGCGCTCTCTCTCTGGCGCACGCCACATCCTTATCCCCGCTATTCCATCGACTTCTCTTTGTGTGGTCTCACTGGATCGTTCTGTCGCCTTCCCCATCCAATCTCTCTAACGAACTGAATTCATCAGGCACATATTTTTAATCCGATTTCTTTCTGTCTTCTTTCTTTCTCTCTCTTCATTCTTCACTGGTGCAGTCGACTAAGATTTGGCGAGGTTACTAACCGACGCTCTCCTAGTTTTGATTTGGAAGAAGATGACAAGTGCGTTGCTCCTCCTGCTCAGCCTCGTGTCCGCAGCCCACGCTCAATGTACGCCGCACCGCGTAGTAGCCTGCGCCACTAACCTTTCCCGCCACTCGCAGACGGCGTGGTGTCGTTCAACCCGGTCACGGGGACAATGGCAGGCGGCACGGTCGTTCAGGTGCATGGCGCGGGTACTTGCGGAAGTCGCACCCTGAAAATCCTAAAGTACTTGTGAACAGGCTTCGGGACGTTCCAGAGCCCCCAGGTGACCGCAGTGAGCGTGGCAGACCTGCCGTGCGCCACCTTCACCGTCGAGAGTGACTCGCTGCTGTTTTGTACGACAGAGAGTGCCGGCAATCCAGGCGATGAGGACCTGGCGGGTCCTGTGAGCGTCTTCTTCGGTGGCAACCTCACAAACACAACGACAGACGACTACACGTACGTGTCCCTGCAGCCCGTGGTCCTGTCTGTCACGCCCAACAATGGTCCCTTGGACGGCGGCCAAAGTCTTTCCATTGCAGGCACGTACATCCGTCCACTGCCGACCGAAAATATATAACAGGCATGCAATAACAGGCGTCAACCTGGGCGAGTATGCAAACGAGGTCGTGTCCGTATCATTGGGCGACGTACCGTGCGCATCGTTCCAATACTCGTCGCCCACCCTGATCACGTGTGTGACCGCGGAGACGACGACGGCGGGGTCGGGGCAAGTGTTTGTCACGACCCTTGGCGGCGGAACCAACGGCGGCCTTGTCTCAGCCGCGTACACCTACAACCCGCGTATGCTTCCTCGAGATGTCTGCCATTTCAGTTCTCACAACCTCTTTCAGGTCCCATCGTGTACTCGGTCACGCCCACGGACGGCCCCACGACGGGCGGCATTACGGCCACCATCACGGGCGCAAATTTTGGCACTGTCGCATCTGGTCCCGACGTGCAAATAACGTTTACATGTATGCTCACTGATAGTCAGGTACTGGTATTGACGAAAACAACCCGCAGACGGAATCGCGAATCCCTGCACGTTGACAGGATGGAACCTGGCAACGCAAACGATCCAGTGCACGGTGCCCAACATCATCCCAGAGACATTTCAGGGACCCGTCTCTGTCGTGGCAACATCAGCAGCAGGCGGCTCGTCCAATACGGATGTTATTTTTACGTACCACACAGGTAAAACATTTTTTTTTTATTTTTTTTTATTTTTTTTTAAAACACAAAGCACTCAGTCCCACGTGTCACGTCTGTCACACCGTCTGACGGCCCCATCGCCGGTGGAACTCGTGTTGAAGTGCGAGGCCAGAGTATGCCACTTGCTTTTTCGCTTGAAAGACATTCATCGTTTTCCCCCCAGTGTTCAATCAGGAAGAGTTTGTGGAGGTGTTTGTTCAGCTCACAGATGAGAATGTCGTCTGTCAGCTTCTCGAGTTTATCAGCAGCACAACGCTGACATGCACAACGGGAAAATCGAGCGACAATGTATGGATTGTTCAACGTGTAGGACATGTCTTCTAAGAGTCCAAATCCTTTTTTAGGACCGCGGCTTTGTCTTTGTGCGCAACAAGTACAATATAACCAGCACGAGCAGCATGATCTTTTCCTACAACGATCCGCCCTTTATTTCGAGCGTCTCACCCGACAGCGGCCCCGTCGTTGGCGGCACGACGATTGATATTTTCGGTTCCATGCTTGGCTCTGGGCAAGAAGATATAGTGGCCGTGACAATTGCTGGTACGAAGAATTGTTGCTTTTTTTTTTTCCTTCCTTCCTTCTAATTCACCCCCCCCAAAAAAAGGCGTCGCTTGCACGGGCATAAAGTTTGTATCTTCCGTGCACCTCAATTGCATTACCGGAAGCGCCCCAATGCCCCAAACAGGCCCAGTACTGGTGGAGACCAAGAGCACAGGCACCGTTGATCCTGCATTCCAGAACCAGACGCGCTTCACCTACAACGTGCCCCCGCACACGTCCGGCGTGAGCCCTGCAGATGGACCGCAACGTGGAGGCATAACTATTTCGATCTTTGGGACCAACCTCGGCAAGAGCCGCGAGGACGTGCTGGACGTGGTCATCGCAGGATCGAGCTGCATTGACACGATCATCTACTTTAATAGCACAGCCCTGTCGTGCATCCTGCCACCCAAGGCGTCCTCCAGCACTGCCAACAAGGTTATCGTGAGCACGATCTCAGCTGGCAAGGGCGACGAGGCGACCTCGGCAGTGTTCACGTACAACCCCCTTCCGGTCGTCCAGTTGGTTCAACCGCCCATGGGCCCAAGCGGCGGATTCACGCTCATCCAAATCTATGGCGAGGTACATCATGAAGAAAAAGGGGGGGGGGGGGGGGTAATAATGCGTTTCTGCTTGCAAAAACACAGGATCTGGGCGAGTCTCTCGACGACATTGTGGACGTGGTGATTGCGGGCATCTCATGCCGCTACTCGCTTATACACGTGTCGTCCAATCAGTTGACGTGCGTTACACCCTCTGCCAACGGGTTTGTGAACGGCTCTGTTGCGGTGCATACACATTCGGGTGGTCAGGGTGTCTCTGATGCGACGTACCAGTACGTTCCCACGTGCGCGACGAGCACGACCGTTTCGCTCTGCTCTCAAATGGGCCACTGCTATTGGTGCGCGAGCACAGCCAACTGCTTGGGAGACCTGGACTCGTGCCCGATGAGTTGCGGAGGACCCGACCTTTCCTGTGGCTCGGTCGTCATTATTGCGCTGCTCTGTGTCCTCATGGCTATCGTCATACCTGCGAGCGCATACTCGATCATCTACTTTGTCAACCGCGATGACGACCTAAAGCAGTATGTATTTTTATTTTTCGTTGCCTAAACTTGGGTGTTTTTTAGATCGATAAAAAAGTTCACCAGACGTTATCCCAAAATTTCCGGTTCGACAAATAACAATGAGCCTTTGCTGGACGACGATCTTCAGGGCAACCTTTATGGTGGTGGCGGTGGCGGCCATGGTACCAGCGTCTCTGGCGGCTCTGGTCACAGTCCTTTGACGCCAAACTTTCCGCCCGCGGTGCCCCCGGTCATCACCAGCTCCTCTGGCTACGATAGCTTCAATTTCCCCTCATCTACCACGCCCAAAGAGAAGAATTATGTTTACTGAACGATTAGGAATTTTTTGTATTTTACAAGAGAAGTTTTTTTTTGGCTTTATTTTATTTGGACATGGACACAGCTTGCATGAGAATGAAGGCCACGGCAGCCCCGAGGACAGCCGAGCCAGCCGCAACGCGAACCCACTTATCCTGGTCGAGTACGGCGGCTGGTGCGCTGTTGTCTGACGAGACGCGTTGGAGGTGCTGTTGCAGCACCGTGACTTGGCTGTGCAGTTCTTGCATGTGCTTGACTATGACCGATCCTTCTCCTTGTGGCTGCTGCTGCTGAGCATCGGCCTGCGGTGCTTGTAGCCCTTGCGTTTGTTGCTGTGGCTCGTCCTGATCTCGATCCGACTGCTGCTGTGCCATAAACTTGTCGAGCAGGCTGTTGTGCTTGTCAAAGAGGGGCTCGAGTTTTGTTTGCAGATTCTCGGCCATCTGCTTGTTGCGGTACGGGATGACGATCGCAAAGCTGACGACAGAGATGAAGATGTTGAGGGACGTGATGGCAAACTGGACGAGGTAGCCAAAGTTGCGTCCCTTCTCGGCGTAAAACTTCTCCTCCTGGTAGAGGTAGCTCTGCTCGCGCCAGAGGTCGTCGTGGATCGAGTCGCGCAAGTCCTGCTGCTCGTCCTTTCTCCGCTCGGCGTGTTTGAGCTCCTCGGTCACGGCCTGGTACTCGGCGCTCACCTGCGGGTCGTACTGCTGGTTGGCAAAGAGAATGTTTAGCTGAGACTTGAGCTGCTTCTCCCGGCCGAGCAGGTTGGCCCAGTGCGTCTTGGCCTCGCGCGAGCTCTTCTCCGCGTCCTGGTAGTCCATCTCGATCGCACGCACCTTCCACTTTAGGTCTTCGATCTTGTCGAATCCGGTGGCAGTGTTGTACCCGCGGCGCATACCCTCCAGCCACACGCCCAGCGTCTGCGGCTCGTAGCCCATCCGCGACATCTCTGACCGAAACGCCGCCGACGATACGAGCACGTCGAGCCCCGGTGCGGTCGACGCGTACAGGTCCCCGTGATCTAGATGCCGCCGCTGCCGCCGCTGCTGCTGCTTGAGTTGCTGTGGCAGCGGCAGGGTCACGGACGCGGCATCGTGCGCGTACATGTCCTGAAAGTACGCCACCTCATCCTCGTACGTCTTGGACCACGACGTGTTTTGGACCACACCCGGTGTGTCCTCGTTCGCTCCGTCGCCCTTTGGGGGCTTGACAACGCCGTACTCGGCATCCGTCGGGATCGAGCTGATCGGTCTCCGCCGCATTGCAGTGCCCGTCACAGTCCCCGCCAGAGTCCCCGCTCGCACAAGTCTGTGCAGCTGCATCTTCCTCTGTTGGCAAGAAAACTGGAGGGGCACTTTTCTGAGTTTCTCTCTCTCTCCCCCCTTTTTTTGTCGAGGTCGTGTTCTGCCGACGTGTTCGCCACGGGTCTTTTCGCCCAAACTCTTGCTGACTCCCTCACTCTGCACCAACGACCCGTTCTCATTCATTGTGCGTACGGCGAGCCCGGTGCTGGCTCTCTGTTGCTCACGAACCTGTGATCATGTTTTCTGACCGGCTGAACGCGTATGTCTTTTTTTGAAAAACAAGCAGCGAGAAACATGGGCACGCGTGCACTGGACTTTAGCGAGACGTGGAGGCTCGTCGAGCCCAACCTGGACAGGTATTGCTGGCTCTTCGGTCATTTTTCGTTTCCCCCCCCTCACCACCACCCCCCTTCTTGCTAACGTTACGTCTCGCGTCATCATCTTTTGCTCTGTACGACCTCAAGGGTGCTCAACAACTTTGAGGCCGGTCTCCAGCCCAAGCCGTACATGGAGACGTACTCCAACATTTACAACTTTTGCACTCGGCCAACGCCGCAGCTCGCAAACGAGACACGACCGGCTGGCCAAGGTTCGAATTTTGGTGACATTAGCCTGTGCTGACACACACAATTACGTGCCACAGGAGCAAAGTTTGGAGGCCAGGAAATGTACGACGCCCTGCACGAGTACCTCGTCCAGCACATGCGCAAGTTGCACGAGGTGACAAGACATACCGACCCTTTGCGTGTTATTGAAAACCGACCCTTGTTTTTGAACGCAGAGTGCGGCACCACTGCTGGACGAGAACAAGCTCGTCTACTTTACCCGCGAATGGCAACGGTACACGCGCTCGGCTCAGGTTCTCAATCACCTGTTTGCCTACTTGAATCGCTTCTGGATCAAGCGCGGAATCGAGGAGAGCAAGAAGAACGTGTACGAGGTCTACACGGTACGCAGGGACCATCTGTGTTGATATATTGTGTTGTCTCACCTTTTATCGGCTGCGTGCAGATGGGCCTGATGGTCTGGCGCCAGTTCCTCTTTGAGGACACCAAGACGGGCGTGACCAACGCTGCGATCGACCTTATCGAAAAGGAGCGCAACGGCGAGGTGATCAACACGGCCCTTGTCAAGGGCGTCGTCAACTGCTATGGTAATGGCGGATGCCTTTGCTCGTGTATCTCATATTTTTTTTGTAAAACCGGAACAGTTGAGCTGGGCCTGGACGAGAACGACATGCGGAAAACCACGCTAGAAGTCTACCAGACGCACTTTGAGGCCCCCTTCCTCCAAGCCACGGCAAAGTACTACCAGTCCGAGTCGGACAAGTTTATCCGCGAGAACAGCATCCCAGAGTATTTGAAGAAGGTGGAGACGCGGTTATCCGAGGAGGACAACCGCGTGCAGCTCTACCTGTACCCTAGCTCGAAGAAGCCGGTGCGCATTGTTTTGCTTGGGATGTTCCATTTCATTTATTCTGCTTGAGTATTAGCTGATCGAGACCTGCGAAAAGTACCTCATCGAGGCGCACAAGGATGTGATCTGTGATGAATTCCAAACTCTGCTTGCCGACGACAAGACTGACGGTACAAAAATGGAATATTCCCCGGAAGAGAAATGTAATTGCTTTCTTGCAAAAAAAAAAAAATAAAAAAAAGACCTCAAGCGCATGTTTACCCTGATGAGCCGACTCAAGGGGGGCTTGGACCCGTTGCGTGCATCCTTTGAAAAACACGTCCGTACGATGGGTCTTGAGGCAATCGACAAGGTGGCAGATGTTGCCGACAACGTATGTTTTGTTTTCATTCTGTTAGCTTGTACTGAGTTCGCATTCACAGGAACCCGACCGCTACGTGGAGGCTCTCTTGGGCATTCACCGCAAGTACAGTGATCTTGTTAACAAGGCCTTTAGTGGTGATGCTGGCTTTGTCGCGTCGCTAGACAAGGCCTGCCGCGAGTTTGTCAACCGGAACAGTGTTTGCTTGAAAAATTCGGCCAAGTCCCCAGAGCTCCTTGCGCGATTCTGCGATACCCTCTTGCGCAAAGGCCCAAAGACTCCCGAAGAGCAAGAGCTCGAGGAGGTTCTCAAGAATGTCGTACGTTGTTCCACCATGTTATTTTCTTGCTTTTTAAATTTAAAAAACGTAGATGATCGCGTTCAAATACGTTGAGGACAAGGACGTCTTCCAAAAGTTCTACTCGAAAATGCTCGCCAAGCGGCTCGTCAACAACATGTCTGCCCTCGAGGACGCCGAGGAGAGCATGATCTCCAAACTAAAGGTTCCCTATTTTCTCTTTTAAATGTAACGACCAACACACAACCCAAACTTTTCAGGAGGCGTGTGGCTACGAGTACACGTCCAAGCTCCACCGGATGTTCAACGACATGCAGACGTCCCGGGACCTCAATTCCGACTTTAGAGATCACCTCGAGAAACAGAATGCGTCGGATGAGCTCGGCAGTACGAAAATATTCAATCGTCTGTGTTTAAAATTTACACTAGTCGATATGAACGTTCTTGTCCTGTGCACAAGCGCATGGCCTCTGAACCAACCCTCGACGCCATTTGCTATCCCACAGGACGTATGTGCTCTTCTGTTTCCAAAAACGTCACTGAAAAAAACAAACATAAGTTTGAGAAGGCGGTCACGCGTTTCCAGCGATTCTACCAGGCCAAGCACTCTGGGCGCAAGCTCAACTGGCTGTACCAGTTATCGAAAGGCGAGGTCAAGGCCAACTATGCCCGCGGTTCCAAGACCGGGTTCACCTTCCAAGTGTCGACGTATCAAATCGGCGTGCTGTTGCAGTACAACACCGCAGACACGTACACGTTTACGGAGCTGGCGACACGGACAGAGCTCGCGTCCGAGGTTCTCAAACAGGTCCTCACGATCCTCGTCAAGTCGCGCGTCCTCAATGGAGAGGCTGAGGAGACGATCAATCCCAACTCGAAATTTGCGCTCAACTTTGACTTTAAGAGGTATGCTACAGCGAAAATGCAAGGACATTTTCTCTAAATCGACTCGCGTAGCAAAAAAATTAAGGTCAACCTCAACGTCCCGCTCAAGGCCGAACAAAAGACAGACCAGGATGAGACCCACAAGAATATCCAAGAGGACCGCAAGCTCTTAATTCAGGCGCGTTCTTTTTTTTTTTTTTTTTTCCTCGTTTCGTTGCTAATTTTCTTTTATTTTTCTTTTTATCTTTTCTTTTTCTTTTTTTTTGGGTCCTGCAGGCTGCTATCGTTCGTATCATGAAGACCAGAAAGCTTCTAAAGCACGTGGCGCTTGTGAGCGAGGTCATCACACAGCTGCAGGCACGGTTCAAGCCGGCAATCCCAGACATTAAAAAGTCGATCGAGATCCTGGTCGAGAAGGAGTACATCCAGCGAAGTGAGACCGAGAACGACACCTACAGCTACATTGCCTGAAAAACGAATATTGGTGTACCTAATTTTTTTCTTCTTCTGTTTTTAACTGTATGGACAGGAAGGTCTGCTTGCATTTAAACTACAGTGAATACATCATGTTCATCTATCTATTTACGCTGCTGCCTTTGATGTGCCAACGAGTTGCCGAGATGCTGTTGTAGGGCAGCGAAAGGGTCGGCTTGAAAGGCTTGGTTTTTCAAGATGTTTTGAAACTGGAGTGTCTCAGCGATGCTTGTGCTGTGCCGCCCCCTCCTGGAAGTGACTCGTTTGCCTCCAACAGCACCCGCGGCTGCAGGGTGCGCCTGCTTACGTGGGGGCTGTTGTGGTTGTTGCTTCGGCGTGGACGAAGATGGCCCAAACAGGTCGTCGTCGTCGTCGTCGTCGTCGTCGGTGCCCACTGGCGCGGATGCAAACGGCGACGCCTGCACGGCAGGAAGAGTGGCAGCCACGTCAGAGAGGGTGGCGATGGGCCCCTGTTGTGCGCGCGCGAATGCCTGCTTCTCGTCGTGCTCCCTTTGGAGGGCGTCCTGCAGCTTGCTGAGAAACTCGCTCTTCTTGATCTTTAGTTTTTGGCGCTTGTCGACCTTGCCCACGAGCGCCGCCGCTGCCTAGACGCAACCGGCTTGTTTAATTGCATGTCTGCAGACTAGAGGCAAAGGCAAGCGAAAGAATCGGCAGGGGTAGAACGGAGAGAGCGAGAAAGAGATCTTGCTGTATTGAACAACAGACAGGGTAATGCCGAGTGAGCCCCACCTGTGAAAAGTACAGCTTTCCAAGGCTGGAAGGAGAAGGGGGAAAGGGAGTGTGTTGGAGCAGGACACACCTTTTTGGTCGACGCGGAAAGGCCAGCCCCCGCCGCCTTCTTGGCCGCCTTGGCCGCCTTTTCTCGTAACCGACCCATCCCGACGTGCGAAATACCAAAAAGCCACGTGGCACGTACATTTTTTTTTTTAACGATGTCAGAACCAACAGACGTTGTTGAAGCTGAGCCCGCCCCGGTGGCCGTGCCAGCTGCTGCGGCGGACGAGCCCAAGCCTGTCGCCGAGGAGCCCAGGAAGGAGGCCGAGGCCACCAAGGAGGACGAAATTGTCGTGGTGTCGCACCACCAAGGCGAGGTAATGGTTTGTTTGCAGGCTGTTGCATGCGCCACGAGGCTGTTTCCGCAGAACAGTTCCTAAAATAAAACAGGAAATCCCTATGCAGACCCTCAAGCCGAACGGCGCTGCTGCCCCTGCCCCTGCCCCTGCCCCTGCCTCCCCCTCTGCCGCTCCTGCCGTGGCCACCGAAAAGCCGGCGTCGTCGGCTGTCACCGTCGAGAGCACGCCTGCGGCCCAGCCTGCCGGAGGCATCACGGCCACGTTCAACAACGCCGTCCACTTTGTGCAGTCGCTCATGCCGTGGCACCACGAGGACGTCCAGACGGGTGTGTCGCGCGAGTACGACGCACACGAGCACATGCTGACCCTGCAGGAGCTGGCCGACAGCCTTTCCACGAGCCTCAACTTTGACGACCTCACCGCCAGCAAGGGCCTCACCGCCGCGTTTGCAAGCGAGCGCCTCGCCAGCGAGGGGCACAACCGCCTCACCCCTCCCAAGGAGAAGCCCGAGATTGTCAAGTTCCTCGAAGAGTTTGGCAACTTGTTCATGGTCCTCCTCATGGTCGCAGGTTTGTTTACCGCTCGCTATGCCTAACCGTGCCCTTGTATTAATGTAACCGTCGTTTCCCGCCACACAGGTATCCTCTCGCTCATTGCCTACGGCGCAGACGAGTCACAGGCGATCAACCTTTACGTCGGTGTCGTGCTCTTTGTCGTCGTGATCATCACCTGCTCCATCTCCTACTTCCAGCAGCGCCAGACGGCCAACGTCCTCAGCACCTTCAAGAACATGCTCCCCGCCAAGTGCCGCGTGATCCGTGATGGTATGCGAGGCGTTTCTTGTCTTCCTGTTGCTCAATTTAAACAACCCCTCCGAAAAAACTCTTTAAGGCCAGGAAATGGAAATCGCCGCCGAACTCCTCGTGCGTGGTGACATTGTCAAGATCGGCCTTGGTGACAAGGTAGCCGCAGCCAAAAAGAAGAAAATAGACGCAATGTCTGACATAATTTTTTTTGGCCGACACAGGTCCCTGCCGACGTCCGCCTGCTCGCCATCAGCGGTCTAAAGGTCGAGGCCTCGTCCATCACGGGCGAGTCTGAGCCGATCACGACGAGCACTGAGAAGACCAACGACCGCCCGACCGAGACTCGCAACCTTATTTTCAACGGCTGCTTGTGCTTGCAGGGATCCGGTGTCGGTGTTGTCATTCGCACGGGTGACCACACTCTCATTGGCAGTATCGCCGGCCTGGCCTCCCGCACCACGCAGGTACAGAGCACCCTCCAGATCGAGGTCAACCGTTTCGTGCGCTTCATCTCTGGCATGGGTGTGATCATGGCTCTCATCTTTTTCATCATTGGTGTCGCGCGTGGTCAGCCCGCTCTCTACACATTCATCAATGGTATCTCATCGTTCTTTTTTTTTTTTCTTTTTCTTCTGTGTTTCGGTTGGTAATTAAAACCTTTTTGTTTGTCCAATACCACGCAGGTTTCATCATTGTCTTCATCGCCAACGTGCCCGAGGGTCTCCCCGCCACTGTCACGACCGTGCTTACTATTGCCGCTAAGCGCCTTGCTGAAAAAGATGTCTTCATCAAGCGTCTCGACATCATCGAGACCCTCGGCTCGACCACCGTTGTCGCCTCGGACAAGACCGGCACTCTCACCCAGAACCTCATGACTGTCGCCAGCTTTTGGTGCAATCGCGACTTTTTGCGCTTTGAGGGTCAGCTCTCCCCGTCGTACAAGCGCGAACTTCGCGAGGCAAGCGCGAAAAAAAATTTTTTTTCAGTTTTTTTTAAACTATTTTCTTATCTTTTTTTGTTTATTGCAGCAATCCTACTTCCGCCCTATCCTTCTTAATGCGTCGTTGTGCAATCGTGCCCGCTTCGATGAGTCTGATGCCCTGAAGGAGATTTCGGTCGGCCTTGAAAAAGATCCTCTCGAGCGCCCCGAGAAGCAGGACACTCGTCGAATTGTCGGTGATGCATCTGATACGGCTCTTTTCCGCTTCTGCCACGCGATCCAGGTATTCCACGCATCCTTTGTTGCTCACTCACATGTTTTTCTATTATATTAGCCTATCGACGACACCCGCTCCCGATACCGCACAATCTTTGAGATTCCGTTCAACTCTGCCAACAAGTGGTCGATGTGCATCGTCGAAGACACGCTCCTGCGCAAGCGCCCCGACTTTGAGCAACTCCCTCGCAGCCATCTCGTCATGATCAAGGGTGCCCCTGAGATCATCCAGGAAAAGTGCACCAGCTACCTGTCAAACGGCAACATCTACCCCATTGACAACGCTTTCACCGACTCGCTCAAGGCTGCGTTCGAGCGCTGTGCCCGACAGGGCGAGCGTGTCCTTGCCTTTGCCCAGCGCGAGCTTGTTGGCGCGGAAACCCTGGACGAGTACACTGACGAGCCCATGAACGTGCCCATGGAGAACTACACCTTTATTGGCCTCGTTTCCCTGATCGATCCTCCTCGCCAGAACGTCGAGAAGGCCGTCCTCACTGTAAGGCGACAATTAAAGAATCACGGTATTTATGAACTTGAACACTGCCTCTATAGATCAAGAACGCTGGCATTCGTGTTGTCATGGTCACTGGTGACCACCCCGTCACCGCCGAGGCCATTGCCCGCAAGGTCGGTATCATCCGCGGCTCGCGCACCATGGAGGATGTTGCCAACCAGCGTGGCATCCCGTTGTCAGAGGTCAAGCTGGAAGACCCTGAAGTTCAGGCTGTCGCGTTCAACGGCTACGAGCTCACCAAGATTTCCCAGGAGACCTGGGATACGATTCTCTCAAAGCAGGAGGTAAATGCACACAAAAAGAGTGACTTCTCCTCAAAAAAAAAGGAATAGATTGTCTTTGCCCGCACAACGCCCACACAAAAACTCGAGATTGTCGAGCGTCTGCAAGCCCGTGAAGAGGTCGTCGCTGTTACTGGCGACGGTGTCAATGACTCGCCCGCCCTGAAGAAGGCCGATACGGGTGTTGCCATGGGCCAAATGGTATTTTTGTTGCTTAAAAAAAATTTTTTTTTAAAAAAAAATGTATTAATAATTATCTGTAGGGAAGCGATGTCGCACGTGAAGCCGCCGATATCATCCTGATCAAGGATGATTTTGCTTCGATCGTCGATGCTATCCAGATGGGTCGCCTCGTGTTTGACAACCTCAAAAAGTCGATTGCGTACACTCTTACTCACTTGCTCCCCGAGATCGTCCCCGTCTTGCTCTTCCTCGCCATCTCCATGCCAGTCGGCTTGGGCTCTGTCCTCATCCTTTCCATCGACTTGGGCACCGAGCTCGGCCCTGCCATCTCTCTTTCCTTTGTGTTACCCCGCTTTTTTTTTTTTTTTTTTTTTTTGGCTATGTTTTTATTATTAATTCTGTCAAAAGGATCCCGAGTCCGATATTCTTGATCGCCCTCCTCGCAACGTCAAGGTCGATCGCCTTGTCTCCACTAGGTTGCTCTTCTACTCGTACCTTCAGGCTGGCATTATCCACACCGGCATTTGCTACTTTGCCTTCCTTTGGATGTTCAAGGCTAACGGCGTTCCTCTTTCCGCCCTGGTACGATTACCTGAAACACAATTTTTTTTTATTTATTTTAAAATTTCCACTCTTGATAGCCTTTCAATGGTGAAACCTACTTCCAGTACGGCGCACCCACGATCTACTTCGACAATGCGGGCAATATGCAAACTTACAACTCGACTGACCCTGCCTCCAACCCTGACAACTACACCACGTGGACCGACAGTGAGCAAGTCTACCTTCTCACTCAGGCCCAGACAGCTTACTACATCACCCTCGTCTTTGGTAAAGTGAGGCGAAAGAAAAATAGGATTGACATTGTTTTCTAGGTCAATTCTTCCACGTCTGGATGTGTCGATCGCGTCGCATTTCTGTGTTCACGCACGGTTTTTCCAACTTGACCCTCTTTATTGGTGTGTTTTGTGAGATGGCTATCCTCGTCATCGTCGTCTTCGTCCCCGGTGTCCAAACTGTCTTTGTTTCGGCCGATGTCACTGGATTCGTACGGAAACTTTTACCGTATTTTTTTTTTAACCAACTTCTTTTTGTTTGTCTAGTATTGGGCATTTGCACTACTGACTGGTTTCATTTTGCTTGTGTACACCGAGACCATCAAGTATCTTGCACGCAAGTATCCTGGCGGCTATGTGGACCAACATATTGCTTGGTAAAAAAAAAACTTGGCTTGATACTACTTTTTCTTCTTCCTCGTTCGTTTTTCTTTCATCCTTTCTTTCTTTTTTTTTTTTCATCATCGGCCCTTCAAGATGTTAGTTTCTCTCAGTTTTTCCGTTGGCATTGTAACACCCATTGGCGATGGCAGGATCAATACCCAAAGAAGAGTCAGGCACAGCTACGGCGCGCATTGGCCTCCGAACCGGGCTGGATGGCGCTGTTGAGGCCCCGACATTTGTTTTTGAGCGACTCCAGAAAAAATTCGCGCCAGATTCAATGTTTTGTGTGGCACCAAACGGCCAGTATCCCATTGCTCCCCTCTCCAACTATCCAGCTATGGGACGGCTGCTAACTCGCATCATCTCCAAAAGTGCCGTCCTCAGCATGAGCAACTCTCCTCCTCCTCCTTTAGTTGCTGCCACACCCGAACGCAAGCAAGAAATTACCGAGAACCTTGCTGCGATCCAGCGGCGCGTGGACGCTGTGCCCAGTCCGTCTTCCTCATCGACAAAGGTAAGACTGGTGGCGGTGAGCAAGACCAAACCTGCCGGCGATGTCCTGGCGGCGTACGAGAGCGGCCATCGCGACTTTGGTGAAAACTACATCCAAGAGCTTGTGGAAAAGGCGCCTCTGCTGCCGGCCGACATCCGCTGGCGCTTCATTGGCCACCTCCAGTCCAACAAGGTCAAGCTGCTGCCCTCGGTGCTCAACCTGGCCGTGATCGAGACCGTCGACTCGCCCAAGCTGGCATCGGCCATCAACAAGGCATGGGCTGGACGGCAGCAAGCGTTGGATGTGTTTGCACAAGTCAACACGAGCCGCGAGCAGAGTATGTTGCGAAAACTGGTGAGCCGACGCATGTGAAAAAGAGAGGTTTTACAATCTAGACAAGCACGGCGTCCTCGTCGAAGACTGTGTCGGCCTTGTCGAGTACATCCGCAACGAGTGCGCCAACCTCCGCTTCTGTGGGCTCATGACCATCGGCGACTTTGGTCAATCGACGGCTGCCCACCACGACCTTGCCAACCCAAACCCAGACTTTGTCGCCCTGATCGAGTGCCGCAAACGAGTGGCCCAAGCGACCCAGTTGCCCGAGCAGTCGATCGAACTGAGCATGGGCATGTCCAATGACTTTGACCATGCAATCCAGATGGGAAGCACCAATGTCCGCGTCGGCAGCAGCATCTTTGGCTCCCGCATCTACGAAGCTGGAAAAACTCCTCAAGAGGTCCACGACCAAAGGCTGACCACCTCCTCCTCCTCCTCCTCCTCTACAAAGGCTGTTGTAGAATCCAAATGAAAAGGGTGGGGGGAAAAAAAAAAAAAAGACGTTGCCATGACATTTAGCTACTCCAGCCTTTGTGATTTTGCTGAGGGCATCAGAGATTGGCTTTGGCGCCCCACAACAGCAGTTTGTCTACGCGATCCGTTCAAAAAAGATTGTTAGCCTAGTTTTGTTTTCTGTTCCCATTCACCTTTCTGGCGGCTGGACTCGTCTTGGACGCTCAAGCCGAGATTCTTTCCGAGATTGGCCACCCAGCGCTCAGCAGCGACAATGTCATCTCCCGCCTGAAATATTACTTTTAAAAAAAAAAAAATAATAATAAATCAACACAAAAACCTTGGTGAAAACGGCGTGATCCACCAAAAGGGCGGCACAGTAGGTGCGAGCGAGAGCGAACGCGAGCTGGCGTGCACCAGCCTCGACAGTGTCCTTGCCATGGTTCGAGGCGCCTTCGATGTACTGACTGATTGTCTGGACGGCGGCCTTGATGGGCTTGCTGTCAATGTTAACGCTACCAGCGTTGGCCTGGAGGGCAAGAATGCGTTGAGCCATCAAGTCGAGAGACTGCTTGGAGCTGGAGAAGACGCGCAGGACATCCAGGGAGAGGATGTTGGTCGTGCCCTCCCAGATGCTGTTTACAAAAGTGTCGCGGAGAATGCGTGCCAGGCCCGTGTCCTCGATGTAGCCTTGGCCGCCGAGGGCCTCCATGCCCTCGCTGACGATGACAATCGACTGTTTGCTCACGTACAACTTGACAATGGGTGTCAGCAGACGCAAGAGGGCCTCGTCGTCCTTTGTGCCCGTGTTGGTTTCACTGCAAGCACATTTGTAAAAAATATATGTTATTGTGAACACTTGCGTACATCTTGCCAAGAAGGAGGGCCACATCATAGGAAAACAACTGGGCTGCGCGGGTCTCAAGCTCCATATTGGCGAGTGTGGCCAGATGCAGGGGTTGATTGCAGAGCAGACTACCAAATGCCTACACAAAAAAAGGACGGAGGCCTCAGTGCCTAAAACATAATGAAGGAAGGGAAAAAAAAAAAAAAAACATGCCTCACGACGTGTGGCATAATCGCGCGCAATGTTGACAGCACGACGCATGGCCGCCGAGCAGGTGATTCCGGCCCAGATGCGCGTGATGTTGAGGATGGTGGAGACGGTCGGGATACCACGGCCTTCGGCACCGACGAGAATGGCCTTCATATTGTCCAGTTCGAGCTCGGCAGTGGGCAGGGCCTTTGTGCCAAACTTATTCTTGAGACGCTGGATGCGGATGCCGTTCAACTTGCCGTCCTCCTGGCGCACATAGCCAAAGAAGAGCGAGAGGCCCCGGCTACTCTCGACGACGTTTCCCTGGGCGTCCTGGCCGCGGGCGAGCAGCAGCGTGATGTCGGAATCGGTCGCACTGCTGAACCACTTGAAGCCGCTGACCGACCACGAGCCGTCCGCCTGGCGCACTGCCTGCGTCTCGGAGCGGCCCACGTCGCTTCCTCCAGGACGCTCGGTCATCCACCTTACAGAGTTAAAATAAAATAAAAAATTTTTATTCGCAAATCATGTCTGTTGTGAGCATTAGTACTGTCCAGACGTCCAGAACGACTTGGGGTCACGCGAAACGAGATGGGGGTAGACGTTACCTGCGTCAGCATGAAATGAATTTAATCCAACAATAAAAAGAATGCTATAGTAGTACGCTTAAGATCCTCGTTGCCAGAGAGCTCAATGAGGCGCGCAGCACCATCTGTCATCGCGAGCGGGCATCCGTACGTCGCCGTTTGCGGGGTCCAGATCATAAGCTTGGCGACCTGGTAGACACGGCTGAATGCGCCGTACTTGCGCTCGTACGCCGTCGCGACCAGCCCCTCGACTGCGCTGACATCGTGCTATCCGGGAGAAAGTTGCAATGAGTGTGTGCATCCCCTAATAATAAGTACGTACGAGCTTGCGCCATCCCTCGGGCGTGACGAGGCGGTCGATGCGATGACCAAACGCGTCAAACTGCTCGAGGCGTGGCGGGTTGGCCTCGGCGTCGTTCGCGTACGCAACGTACTCGGTAAGCGATACGTCGCTCAGACGTCGAAGGTCCTTGGAAACGTCCGAATAGGCGGCCTCCGGGCAGTACTGCAGAAAGTATGCTGAGTGAAAAAAAAAAAGATAGGTACACGGTACTCGCTTGACGAATGCGGACGTGATTGGGTCGTCGTCGTACTGGTTTCCCAGCTGGAACGGCGTCTGCAGGAAGCCGGTGCGCGAAGAGGCGAACGGCGGGGCAGGGATCGAGGACATCGGCTTCTTGGACGACGATCTGAGCACGAGTGATGCACGCAGCATAAGGGGGACGGCACGTGACCAAAGTGTTTTTTTTTTTTTTGTTCTTTTTGGGGTTTTCTTGTCTCTTCGTCCTTGTTCGTTTTGTTCCTGGGTCGCACAGACAGGTCAGTCTCCAGCTGTAACCTGAAAACCGTTTGCTATAGTTTGTGCGGGTAATTTCGCTCGGTTTGGGGGGAATGGGCACTGCGTCGGTACCCCGCAGTTTTCTCACGAGACACTCTGACAGTGCTGGCAAGTTTTGTAGGACTGCACAACAAACAATGGATGAACTGCTCCTGGAGCTGCAGAGAGAGATAGCGGCCTCGCCAAAGCTTGTGGGGACTCTTGCTGGCACGTTCCAGGTACATTCGTTGCTCTAAAATGTTGTTGTGCTGACAACCAACACGGCTGACCAAACAAAAGCTCGACATTCACAAAAAGGACAAGCTGATCGTGACGTGGTATATGGTTCTCGCGGGTCAAAAGAAGGCGCCAGTCTTTGGCGAGGGCAAACCGCCAGCAAAAGCAGATGTGATCATGAGCATGGAAGAAAACGTATGCTTGCTGCAACTTTTTTTCTGCAAACCAACTCGAACATTGGTTTCGTTGCGCAGGTGCTCGTCAGGATGATCTCTGGAGGTATGAGCGGACGCCGCGCCGTTGTGAAAAAAATCGTGCGCATCAAGGGGGATTACGCACTCGCTCAGTCGATGGAAGACCTATTCGTCAAGGCTGGTGGTCCTGCGAAGGCCGAGCAATTCATTCGCTCTCGACCAGAGCTGTTCAACAGCTCGTCCGCTCCTTTGCCGATTGCCTCTGCCAAGCTTTGAAGAGGACAAAAAAGACTGATTTGTAGGAGAGTTATTTTTTTTAATCCAATAACTCTCGTGTTGTTTTTGAGAAGAAAAAAAAAATTCTATGTCTATGTCTGTATTGTATAATTTAATGCGAGTTCTTCAGAGGCTGGGCGATCTCCTCTGCAACTTGATGTCTGTAATCGCTGTTGTCCTCAAGGACGTCTTCGGACCAATCCCAACCGTATCCGTTTGTAAGCACGCTTGTGAGAGAGACCCCTAGAACCGAGGCCATTGCGGTGTCGATCCACTCGAGGAGGAACAAGCCTTTCGTGTCGTAAATGATTTTGTTTGCAATCCGCATCTTTGCAGACCATCTACCAAACCAAACAAAAAATACTAAAAATTTTTGCGAGCTCTTTTTGACAACGTACTGCGTAGTAGAGACGGGATTGCATAGTTGATAAAAGGCAGTGAGGTCTGGCTCTCCAAAACCGTGTCGACCAGCATCCAGATTGTACATGAAAACTAGCGATCCTTCGATTGCTGGCCCCATATTGCCTTGAGATAAATAAGTAAAAAAACGTTGCGTTTTTTTTTTCAAACTAGGCAAACGCATAAAATGCAAACGTACTGCCCTCACAAGCAAACACTCCTGGAGGCAAAAACATCTGGAGATGGCCCGAGGAGCCTTCGCTGATGTACTGGACCGCATTCGGAACGTTGGACAATGGGAAACTGATCCCGCCCCCGTTTGCAACATCGTTCAAAAACAGGGCCAGTGTGACAAACTGGTTAATTCCACGATGGAAGCCCTCGTAGAGCGGCTTGTCACCTCGATGGATGAAATCTCTGAGAGAAACAGAAATGAAGCGCACACGGAGAAAAGAAACAGTACCTCTCGGGCGTTACCGGACCGCTGCTGGCTTTGCGTGGAACTTTTACGTGGACTGTATAACCGTCGTTCATGTCTGCCAACTGTGCCGGAAGGTGTAATAGGGCAGCGATACGGGTGGTAATCTCATCCAACACAGAGTCCTCCCGAGCTCGCAAAAAAGCGGTCCCATCGGCTAGTTTCAGCATGATTTAAAGTATTTTCCCTCATGCTTTCTCACCTTTCCCATCTAGCTTGGATCGCCTTCTAATGTGCTCGCATTCTGAATCTGTCAGGATGTTGCGCACCTCGAAGACCTTGGGCGAAAGGTAAGTTACACACAATAGAAAAACGACAAGGTCGCGTACCTTGGGTCGAACAGATAATGTTTTCATAGTGACGTTGCCAATGGTGCGTTCATAGCCAATCCTGTAGGGTGGATACACAAACAGGTCTCCTTTGCGCACGAGGGCAAGTGTGCTTTTGGTAGACGGGTCGAGGACACAGTCAGCCAGGTCGCTGATGGGCTGGCCAGTCACGGGATTGAACAAGTCGTACGAGAACGAGACGTTGCTCTCTTCGAGCATGCCCAGTCGGTATGCAACCGATGCGAGGGACTTGTTTAGCCTCTGCAAATTCTCGTCTGTGAGCTCGACAAAGAGCTTCGGTCCGGCTGTGAACCGGGTTAGACACAAACAAACAAGCGGAAATGATATTACGATCTCCGCCATTGGCGATGAAGGCACACTCGCGATTGGCTAGCGACGCCAACCGGGGTTCGCTCGCAGTTGCGGCAAACGCCACAAGCGAGACTGCGACAAAGAGCAGCGCCATCATTTTTGAAGTGTGTCACCCTGAAATGGTTTCGACTCGCGCCCAGTCTGCGTCCGAGGCGTCTGCGTCCGAGTCTGAGGGCGAGGTAGCTATGCCATAAAGGGCGTCACAGATTAACCCCCCCGCAACCACGGTTAGAATGGGCAGTCAAGCTCGCACCGGTCGTCTGCGCGTGCGCGCAAGCCTGAAACAAGCAAGGTAACGATGGACCGCATGGCTCTACTTGTTCCTGACACCATGCATGCTCATGCAGCCTGTCCCCGAGCCCGCCACTCGCACACGGGTGAGCAGCAGTGGTACTACAGCCAGTAAAGGCAAGAGCAGCAGCACTGGCAGGACTGCAACACGGCCGCCCCCGCCGCAGAGTTCGGACTCGGAGATGGACGAGGACGACGAGCCAGCGTCGAGTGTTCGTCTCGCCGCGCCCCCTGCAAAACGAGGGAGAGGAAAGAAGGCTGCTGCTCCAGTGCAAGCCCCTTCGTCTGATGCCGGCGTGGCAGAGGTACGTCGTAGGCAGGGAACATCCTTTCCTTATTGGTAGTCTTCGAAGCAGAGCGACTTGGATACAAGCGATAAGGAGACCCCAGCTGCAACTGCCAGCAGCAGTGCTCTTGCCCAGACGGTGACCATGCTTTTTCAAGACGAGATCGCCAAGATGAGGTGACAATCCCAAGCTCTACGCGTTTTTTTTTGTTTTTGTTTTTTTGACCGCGTTCCTTCCATTTTCAGGGCGCCATTGTCGGCTGCACCCAACGCGGCCAAGCCTGGCTCGACGTCGAGTGCGTCAAAGCCTCCAGCATACTCGACAGCTCTACAATCGGGGCTGGAGTCGATGCCTTTGTATATTTCGTTCAATCAGGAGGGAGGTGCCGAGCTTTCGCTGGATGTTGCCGGCGCGGACGACGTCGAGCTGGCCAAGGATCTTCCCGAGCACCTGCTGAAACGATCGGTCATCACTGCTGACCTGGAGAAACATGCCGTGGCGCCCAAGGTCGGTGGAAAGTATAAAAAGCAAAAGCTTGACGAGGACGACGACAAGTCTGGGCCGAGTGCTGGGCCAAAGTGGTTTGACATGCGCGCCCCCAAGATGACGGACGAGATCAAGCGCGATCTCCAGTTGATCAAGATGCGTAACATCATCGATCCCAAGCGCTTTTACAAAAAGGACGGCAACAAGAAGCTGCCGAAAGTGTTCCAGGTAAATAAATAAAAAGGCAAAGGGTTCCGATCAATCTAATTTTTTTTTAAAAAATTAATAAAAATAGATTGGCACCGTTGTCGAGGGCTCCACCGACTTCTTCTCTGCCCGCATCCCCAAGAAGGAGCGCAAAGCACACATTGTCGACGAGCTCTTGGCTGACGATCAGAGCAAGCAGTACCTCAAGCGGCGTTTCTTGGCCACCCACGAGAAGGCCTCATCCAAGTTGTCCTTCAAGAAGAAACCCAAGAAGTCTGCTGCTGGTGGATTCAAGAGAAAGTAAAAAAATTTTGAGACTCGGAAAAAAAAAAAGGGAGAAATTCTTCGACTTCAAATTTGACTGCGATAATAAAAACCTTTAGGTTTTATCGACTAAGCTTTATGCTGCAGGTTTTTGGGGGGTCCTAAGTCACATGAAACGCACTAGCCCTAGCATGACATGTTTTGTAAGCAACGAGACGGAGTATATAAAACATAAGCAGGTAATTTTTTAAATTGTTGGCTCGTTAAATTTGACGAGATTGCAGCCATCAAACACCCTCTCGCCCCCGCCCGCAGTACCTGGTCCCTACGTTGCGCCAATGCGTGTCGCCATCACAAAAATAATGCAAGGTTTGCGAATTATTTTCTTTCTAACCATTTTAATTTTACGGTATTTTTACCCGCATCAGCTAATAGGCGTTTATTCCGGAATCGTTCTTCATGAACGCAAGGCCGGAAGCCGAAAGGCCCATTAGTACGTTCAACTTTTCGTTTCTTTTTTTCGGGTTAGGGGAGGTCTTCTGTTAATCATGGTTCCCTTTTCTGTTTGTCATGTTCTGTTTGCGCGTGTGCTGTTGTCTTCTCCTGCTGTGCTCTCGTGTCCCTTCTCCTGCTTTGCTCTCGTGTCCCTTCTCCTGCTGTGCTCTCGTGTCCCTTCTCCTGCTGTGCTCTCGTGTCCCTTCTCCTGCTGTGCTGTGCGTGCACCGTCCTCTTCGCTCCCTGCTGAGCTCACACGCCCCTTCTTCTTCTGCACGTCGTCGACGGACCCAACTCATTACTCCACTCCCTCGCGCTCTCTGGCGCACGCCATCCTTATCCCCCCTGTTCCATCGACTTCTCTTTGTGTGGTCTCACTGGATCGTTCTGTCGCCTTCCTCGTCCAATCGCTCCAACGAACTGAACTCATCAGGCACATATTTTTAATCCGATTTCTTTCTTTCTTCTTTCTTTCTCTTCAGTTCTTCGTCACTGGCGCAGTCGACTAGGATTTGGCGAGGTTACTAACCGACGCTCTCCTAGTTTGACTGCGACTTGCAACGAACGCATGTACTCGCTGCTGTACGGCCTCTACAAACACGTCACGAGGAAAGAGGAGTTCTCGGTGCTGCTCCTAGGGCTGGACAATGCTGGGAAAACGGTAAGGCCGCGCCGGGATGACAAAGACTGAGACTGACAGACTGACGCATGGACCGACAAACAACTAATAGACCCTGCTCGAGAGCTTAAAGTCGGTGTACGCAGGTATCAAGCCACGGGCTCCGAACCAGATAGTGCCAACAGTCGGCCTGAACAGTATGTTTCAAATAGGCTTGGCTGCAGTTTGTGTGCTTCCTCTGCTGTGCTAACTAACCCGAACACGTCGCAGTCGGTCGTATCTTTGTCCACGGCGTCAAGCTGAGCATTTGGGACCTTGGCGGGCAGCTGGAACTGCACGGCATTTGGGAAAAGGTATGCCGAACGGGCAGGCTGGACGACGACTGATTCGAGCTATCAACTGGACAACAGTACTATGACGAGTGCCATGGCATTGTCTTTGTAATCGACTCGACCGACATCGACCGCCTGGAGATGTCCATCCGCGCTTTTAGTACGTGTCTGCGTCGTGTCTGCGTGTGGTTGTGTTGAGTTTGAACATTTACAGTGAACGTCATATCAAGCCCTTCGGTACGGACGGTGCCGATCCTTGTTCTTGCCAACAAGCAGGACAGCGAGCAGGCGATGGGCGTAGAAAGGATATTGGAGAAGTTTATCATTGACACCGGAGGGCTAGAAGACAGGGATTGTCGCGTTCAGCCTCTGATTGCTCTCAAAGGGTACTTGTAGCATGCAGCAACAACAGCTAAAACCGTTTGTGGTAGAGATGGAGCGTCAGAGGCAATGGCGTGGCTTCTACGCGGGATGGTTACCAATGCCGCTAACCGACCCCCCAAGCTGAGCGAATGAGCGTGGCCCGTCTCTGCAATAACTACATCAAAATCATGTAAACTATTCTCAAAATAATGGAAGCACGACATGCTGAATGAGTCGCCTGGCTCATAATAATATAAAAGAGGGGACAAACATACAACGACGGCTGGGTGAGTGGAGGGGGGAGGGGGTAAGAAAAATAAATAAATAAATAAACAAAAAAAATTTTCTTGCGCGGACTGGATTTTGTAATAAATACTGACGGACACTGCGAGCCTCATCGTGGAGGCGCACACTTTAGCGTTTTCGTTTACAATGCAGTAAGCACCGTCGCGGTACCCGCGCCATCGCGGGCGTCATCGGCCCTGCAGAAGAAATGAAAAAAAAACAACACATTATTGATTAAAAATTTATAAAACTCGCACGCACTTCTTCTGTTTGACAAAGTCCTTGGAGTAGACAGGATCACTGATGTTGGGGCTGTTGGCATGACGATCAATGCGAAGGACTAGGGGGATGCAATCTTGAGATCCGAAAAAAATGTATTTCGCGAGCCGGGCACGTACTTGCTTTGGTAGCCTTCTTCTTGCGGTTGCCCTCGCTCGCATCAAATGCCTGGTCATCGAGCTTCTTCTGATGATCCTTCTTCATTTGCTCAAACTGGGCCAGCTGGAGAGCAAGCTCGTCCTGCTTCTTCTGGAGCGCCTCGGCCTGCTGCTTGAGGAGCTCCTCTTGCGTGACCAGCTTTTGGTTTTGCTCCTTGATTATCTCAACCTTGGCTGCAAGTAAGACTGTGCTGTTAGCGACCACCCTCGAGGAACACGTACCGACTTCTGCCTTCAGGTCGACCACCTCGTGTTGCAGCTTGAGTCGGTACGCCTTCATGGCTGCGAGCTGCTGACGCGCAAGCTGGATTTCCTCTATTATTGCCCTGTGAGCCAAAACGCGCACACTGCACACTGCACACAGCCGATAATACCCTTGGTTGGCGGAGGGTCTGTTGCCTTGAACTCGTCTTCCTGTTTAGTGCGATAAACGTTTTTTTTTTTTCAGACAACCACACACCCAAAGGGTTCATAGCCTGTTCATACCAGCTCATTCATCTTGGGGATCTCTTTCTGCGTCAGGGCATTCCCAGCGTCACCACTCTCAGCCGTAGTATCGACAGCTTCACTGCTCGCCATTGTTGCACTTTGTTCAAAGGTTGGTCTGGAAAACGAGCCAATGAAATTCCTTTTACGGCGATGTCTGCTGCTGCAGCCCCACTCGAGGCTTACACTGGCCCCGACGCCTGGTACGGCAAGGATCTCCAGCAGCACCCAGAGAAGTGGGTGCATGTTCTCACGTCCGACGAGGTTCAGTTTTCTTGACCTCCCAGTGCTTGAGCAACAACAACAACAACATTGACTAGATCTCGGCCATTGACAAGGCCATCGAGCACGTCGAGGCCAAGGGGCTTGCCATAAAGGACGTGACCAAGGAAGACTTCCCGCTTGGCGATGCCTTTGGCAAGACCATGGCCGCCATCGCCGAGGAGGTCGTGCACGGGATCGGCTTTGTCTTGTTCAAGGGCCTCCCAGTCCAAAAGTACTCGTGGGAGCAAAAGTTCCTCGCGTACTGGGGTCTCGGTGCCCACCTGGGCCACAGCGTCCCCCAAAACTACAAGGGACATTTGATCGGCCACGTGCGCAATCTGGGGCTGGTGCGTCCTCCTTTTGTGTGGCCGTTATTTACAATTCCGACGTAGGATGCAAACAATCCGGTCACTCGCAAGTACGCAACCAATGCCAAGCAGATCCCGCACACGGACTCGACCGACATCGTTGGCCTGCTCTGTCTCCAGACGGCAAAAGAGGGGGGTCTGTCATCGATCGCGTCGTCCGTCACGATCCACAACGAGATGCTCAAGCTCCGTCCTGACCTCGTCGAGTTGCTAAGCCAGCCGTGGTACATTGACCGCAAGAACGAGTACGCTTCTAGTTGGTCTTCGCTCTCTGCTAACATATGAAAGCAGGATTCCGCCCGGAAAGCTTCCCTACTATCAGATGCCCGTATTTCACCACTTCCAAGGACAATTGAGCACAATTTTTGCTCGTGATTTCATCGACGCTGCGCAGCGCTTCCCAGAAGTCCCCCGACGAACGCCTCTTGAGATTGAGGCCCTGGATCTCATGCACGAATTGGCCGGCCGAGACGATATCCAGCTTTCGATGGAGCTCGAAGGTATGTTTGTTTTTTTTCGTTTTTTTCTTGCTCCAAAAGCTGATGAAAGTCCAATAGTTGGAGATATTCAATTCCTGCACAATCACCAAATCCTGCACGCCCGCACGTCGTTCATCGATTTCGATGAACCCGAGCTCAGGCGTCACCTTCTGCGTCTGTGGCTTTGCCCTCCCAATGGACGTGCTCTTCCAGAAATTTTTGCAGAGCGCTATGGCTCGGTTGACATTGGTCACCGCGGGGGTATTCGCGTCGCTGGAGTTGAGCCTGTGATTCCCTTCCAACCCGACTATGGCTCTCTTTCTTAGAAGAAATGTCTGTCTTGTTGATAAAATATATCATCATTTGTTGCTGAAAAAAGTCCATCAATTTCGGGACAAAAACGATTTGCCCGACTCGTCGTCAGTCTTTTGAACATAGTGGCGGTTGCGCTGTACACGCTCCGCGAGGTTGACGGCCTCGTTTGACGTGTATGTGTTTTTCTTGATGTCCCTAGTTTATAAGTGAGTCACAAAGTGAGAAAAAAAAAACATACTGCAAAAACTCCGCGTCGTCGTCCTGCCGGCCCCGTTTTGCTGCCAAGCGAGCGGCCTCCTCGTCCTCCTTGCGGATGTCCTCCTCCAGTTTTTGATTTCTCACGGTGGCATTCCAAGCAGCGTCATTCTTCATCGCCGCCAGCTTTGCTTCACGTTCCTCTGCTGTCATCACCGGTCTCTTGGCCAAAGACGACGAATTGCTGCTGCGGAATCCGTTGCTTCGAGTGCCGCCATACCTGTCCCGATCGCCTTGGTCTCGTTGACGGTCGCGGTCGTCGTACCGGCCACGGTCGTCCTCTCGATCGCGTTTCAAGTCTCGGTCGCGGTGTTCTCGATCTCGGTTGCGATCGCGATCGACATCACGGTCCCTCCGCTGATCGCGGTCAAGGTCGCGGTCAAGGTCGCGAGCGTGGTTACGTTCACCGTTACGCCCCCGGTCATCTCGGCGGTCATCTCGGTGGTCGCCGTTTTGCACCTTGTCTTCTTTCGCAAGCTTGTGCTTTGCGGCGTCGTCGTCGTCCGAGTCCGAATCATCATCCGAGTCGTCCTTGGCTGCAGCGGTAGGAGCGGTACTACTGCCGCCGCCGCCGCCGCTGCTGCTGCTGTGGTGGTGGTGCTTCTTCTTGTCCTTCTTTGCCTTCTTGTCCTTCTTTGTCTTTTTGTCCTTCTTGTGCTTCTCGTTGAGCTCGCGCAGCTGCTTCATCCGCAGCGGGTTGTCCAGAATCTCCTTGAGCGACATCTGCTCTCGCCTCTTGATCATGAGCATCGGGTCCTCGCGCACCTTGGTCATGGCATCGCGGTCACCCTTTTCGGCCGCGTTGGGAGCAGACATCGAGTCTGGAACGACCGCAACCTTTATGGCAAAGCAATAATAGGACATTAAGAAGACATAAACAGCAGGCTAAACAAGTAGACGTACTCCGGCCGTCTGGTTACCAGGCGTGTCCACGCGCCGCTTGCCCAGCAGGTACTCTTCTTGGACTTCAGACGACGCCTGCGCAGACGTCGCGTACATCCAGTCGAGTCTGTCCGACTTTTTCCTTTTTTTTTTTTTGTGTGTGTGTGTGTTTGCAACAGAGGTCAGAGAACACAGGCATGCACCGCAACGCTACTTGACCAGCCCGGCCTTCTCCTGGATCTCTTGCATCTCGGCCAGTTGTCGCTCTTCGGTAAGCTCACGACGGAGCTGGTCCATTTTCTTCTTCTCATCCTCTGCACGCTGCTCCGCCTTCCACACCTTTTCGATGTTGTGCAGAGTCTGCGTGTGCCAGCTCTTCTTCAAGTTCTATTTGGTGCGGGAAGGGGATTAGTGGCGACAGCTTCTTTGGCGATTTTCACTACCAAGTCTCCGCCGCCCATTTTTGCACCTTCCTTCCCAATGTGAATGAAGAAAAAAAATTTCTTTGTATTTTTAAAGACAAAATATTCTTAGGCGGCTCCTCCTCCAAGGGTTCCGCGCGGAGGCCGGTAGAGTTTGGGCAATGTCATGGTCTGGAAATAGTTGAACGCGTAGCGCGCCACCCCAGTGTTCTTCTTGGCGTTGAGGATGCGCACTCCCTGGCTTCGCATGGCATCACGCAGCGGGTCGAGCATTTCCTTGATCATCTTGTGGTACCCGTGCAAAAGGAGGACCTGCTCCAACGTGACCGACATTGACGTGCGATCCTTGGCACTCTTGCAGCTCGTTAGTCGTCCTCCGTTCATTCTGCGGTAAAAAAAAAAAGTAAGGTCAAAGAGCCAAGGATACAGGGTAAAAAAAAAAAAAGAATTACAGTCTCGCCATTCGCTCGGCTAGGATGAGCATCTTGGGGTTCTTGTTTCGCTTCGAATACGAGATGGCCTGTTGCAGGTCCGTCATGTGGTCCTCAATTTGCTTGGATCGGCCTTCGATGAAAGCAGGCGTGTACAACTTGGACTCGCGCATCCAATTGCGGTTGCTTTTTTTTTTTTTTTTTTTTTGGAGGTCAGGGGGAAAACAATAAGCCAAAAAAGTCATTGACGTGCTGCTTACTTTTTCATGTAGCTTCGGATGAGGGCAAATGACTGCGTGTTGATCGTGTCTTGCAACGACGTGTCGCCGATGTGGTTTGCAACTGTCTGCATTTCATTGATGCCCTGGGTGATGATCACGGGAAAGATTTCAATCAAGTGGCCCTGGAATCAAGGGGTCGTCAGCAAAACAAAAAGAGAGACTATACAGAAGTACCTGGCGCAGCGCGGGGATGAGTTGATCGAAGGATGACTTGGTCAGGTAGTAGACGATGATAACAGCGTCGGGGGTGCCCTCAAAGTCGATCACCTGCTTGGCCTTGGACTCGTTGGTAATCGCATCAATCGAAAAAGGCTTGTTGGCGCTGCTGCTAGCGCTGCTGCTGACGTTTGACGGCGACGGCTCCAAGGCCAGCTTGATCTTCATCGTCGACAACTCCCGAACTGCCACGTACATATCTTCCAGCATGCCATTTTCATCGCCCGAAGTGCTCAAGAGACTGAGAATGTTTACACAGCTTTCAGCCAATAAATAAAGAATGCACCGAGGTTACCTTTCAAACTGAGCAAAGTAACCCACTGCAACCAGCTGACTCTGGAAAGGCGTGTCTTTGATGCGGTTGCTCAGGTTGGATGCAAAAATGCTCACCTGTCAAGAGAAAACTTCAGATAAAAGTGTGGGGGGGAAAGAGCAATCGATCGCATACCAAGGCTGTTATCGCCTGTGATTGCACGGCTGCTAGACGCTGACGCAGGTTCGGAGGGAGGAACGATGCAGCGTCCTCTTTGAGAAACTAGTGTGAAAAAGGAATATCACTTAACAACAACACAAACGAAAAAGTCAAAAAGATGTCTATTACGGCAACGTCAAGCTCGCTCAAGATGAGCGAAACAAGGCGCTCAAAATTGCGGATGAGGGTTTCCAGAGCCGTAGCAAGCGAGTCGATCGCAGATGAGCCAATGCTGCCCTCTGCAACGTTCTGTACTGCGCTGTACACTGTCGGCCACCAGGTCTGCGAGATCTTGTGCGCAACGCCGCCCTCTTCGGTGGACGGAGACGCGGCTGCTTGACTAGAAAAAAAATATCCTTTTGAAACAACACAGCTTACATTTTCCAATACCTGATCACATAGTGCACGACAGAGTACAACTTGGAGCGAACAGAATCCATCATTCGGACTCGATCAGCTTTTGACGATATTTTGGCCGCTTGCTTGATCTCTGCGAAACGGTTTTTTTAATTATTTTTTAGGTGAGCAAAATTTACGAGTACTACCATCAACTAGCGAATTGAAGGTTGCGACAGCCTCGATCAAAGCAATGCGTTTTGCCCTCGCAGAATTTTGCATCTTGAGCAGGACTGACTTGGGCTGCGGCGGTTCCGCTAACAAAAGCAAGGGGAGACGTTTAAATAAGGAACTTATGGCACATACCAGCGGCAAGGGCGCTAACAGACAGGTTGGAGCTCGCCATATTTTCGAAAAACATGCTGGGCACTTGAGCAAGTTGTTGTGTCCCCGTTGCGGCAGCAGGTTCGCGCGAGATAAATCCTTTTGAAGAAAGAAAAAGTTGTTTTCTTGAATTTCATTTATTCTTTGACACATACTCTTCATGACATTGTAGACCGACGAGCTACGCTGATGAGCTTGCTGTTGTGCAGCGTCCTTGGTAGCATCAATTCCAGACACCGTTGCCTTGCCAGATGGGCCGTTCGAGCTAGCTGTGCCGTCTTCATCGTCTTTGTTGGTTCTTGCAGCGTATGTTTCCAGGAGGGTTTTGAGACCTCCTTTTTTGAACCCGTAGCCATGGGCACAGGCGGCACCAAAGGTAGCGCAGTCGTGCACGTAGACTGTACATTTTATTTGTTTTAAAAGTTGCAATTTATGAGAAAAATGATCATACTTTGGGCGGGTTGACCCTCGGACACGGTCAGGTTCTGGATGTGGCAGTTGAGAGCAATGAATTGCATCTCCTCTCCTTTCTTGGACGTGGAAGGTCGAAAGCTCTTGCCAGTGTATGATTCGACATAGCTTTTTTGGTGAAAAAAAAATTTTTTTTGTCAGAAGAGTTGATTTTTTTTTTTTTCCCCTTTAAAACTCACTTGAGGCCAGCCTGCAATCCATGGAGTAATCTACAGTGGAGTTCTACTTGACGCTGCTGAAGCTGCTGTAAATTGCCCGACGAGCTCAATTGGAGCCTGTGTCGGGAATATTCAAAAATATTATTAAATACAAAAGGCAACCACAGTGCATTACCCGCTCAGATCGCGAATTAACGCTTTTTCACCCAAGACGAGGAAGCGCATGTACTGCACCGGAACAACAAACGCCCACGGGCTTTCTCGGATGGACTAAGTTTAATGAAAAACATCAGTATGAAAAAAACAAAAAACAAACTATTCTTAGAAATGTACTTCGCGAACAAGGATGGGACGTCCATTTGACGAGAGAGCGCGATAAGTCTGCTGTTGGTACTCGAAACGTACAGATGTATGCGGGCAAGTGGAGAAGCCACCGATGGCCGGTGCAGATTCTTGCTGGATGGGATCAGCCGGTCTGACTGTGATCGAGGCGGCAAAATCCATTGTATCGGGGGTCATGATCAGTGCGATCGGTGCAAACATGTTTGTCTCTGTATTATCAAAAGTAAAAAAAATTTTTTTTAAAAAAATTTTTGCAATGAAGAAAAAAAAACGAATTTGCTTACCCTTGAACTGGATGAGATCTTGGGCCATGACAAGGACTTCTCCCCAGAGCTTGACCCTGTCGGTCTCTATGTCCTCAATGCGCACAAGACTAAACTTGTACTGCGACGGCTGGTTGGCATGATGGAGTTGCAGCGAGACCAGAAACAGGATGTTTACGGTTGTCTGTTAGGAAACAGAAAACAAATAAATATAACACCAGCGTTCTGGATACGGTCTCCTACCTTTGCCGACGGGGTTATCTTTTCGACAGGTGGACTGACCAGGAAGCCAGGCGAAACCTCGGTCCGGCCGGCCGGGATCCACATTTTTGTAATCGGCTCCAGTCGGGACGCAATGATCTGGAAGTCTAGTGTGTCCAGTGTGTCCTTGTAGTCTGCAGGGCGAATAATGGACGCAGTGAAGGCAACGTCGAGAACACTGTGTATCATGGTCGACTTTAAGGGAGAAAAACGCTAAGAAAGAACGCACTTGCTCGTTTCGCTACTATCGTCCTTTGCAGAGGACGAAAACACGGCCGCTGTCACAGCTGTGCTGACCGCCGTGGAGGACGGAGGGGGGAGCAGGTTCTAAAGAGGAGTAGCAACACGTTAATCCAATCTCTCTGTTTTTGCAATTTTTCGGTCGTACCACTTTGGGCATAAGACTGGAAAAGTCTGGCACGGGAGGTGAGGTCGACAGTAGACCCTCTGTGCCAAAGCTACCCACATCGACATCCTCATCGCCTCCTCCAGTGGCGGTTGCGAGTGGCATCATATCGGTGAATGTGCGCGAATACATCGGCTTACCGACGCCTGCCCGTCTGTCGAATTCGCTGTCGAGACCCAAGTTGTCGTCGTCGTCGTCGTCGTCGTCGTCGTCAGCTCCGTCGTCATCATCATCATCATCATCATCATCGCCGGCACCCCGGTTGTCATCATCGTTATCGTCTTCAAGATCGCTGCCGTTGTTGAGGGCGTCGTTGGTAGCTTTGTCGCTGTCGCTTGGGGACGCAAAGTGTCGACTGGGCAGCATGCCGCCCTTGTTGGATGTCTGCAAAAAAAAAAAAAGCACGCAAGAAGTGATAGATAGACAGCCAGTCAGAGAGACCACCTTTGCTACAACCCACGTACAGACGCATTGCCCGGCTTTCTGCTGCTATCGGCGTCCACATAGAAACCGTCGAGTGCGCTATCGTCGGGGGTACCTACCGGCCCTCCATACTGCAGTCGTTGCAGCTGGCCCTTGAGCTGTTTCACCGCCTCGCGCAGGTACACCACGGACGAGCTCTGCAGTGCCGTCAGCCAGCCCTTGAAGTCGTCTCTGTTTTCGGGGTGGGTTTTAGATTGGGTCTTTGGGCTGCGGTAGGGTTGGTTACTTGTCCTTGGCCAAAAGCACGTAGGAGCGGGAGGACGGCGTCGGGAAGGCGATCGAGATGCCAAACTCGTGCAGCTCGTCACGCATCTCGCTCACCTTGCAGTTCTCCAACAGCACAAAGCCAATAGGCTCTTGGTCCGTCTTGCTCCCAAAGTAGAACAACACGTTGCCTATATTTGTCCACACACAGCTCAGGACCCCCGTCCAGCAGCACCCACACCGCGTACCCTTCAGGACAAACCAGCGCTGCTTGAACGCCGGGTTGGTCTCGCCGCGCTTCTGCAGGTAGCCTTCACGGTCACGCCCCTTGGGGGACCGCGAGTAGTACGCCACGTCCTTCTCGTTGAACCTCATTGGACGCCCAGCCGCTTGAAAAATTATTATTTCGTTGTTGTTGTTGTTGCCGCTTCGGATGAGCATGGTGGGATGGCTGAGCGGCCTTGGCCTGGCCGCCTATGAAAAGCAGCTGGTAGATGACGGCTTTGACACACTGGATGCCCTTGTGAACCTGACCGAGGAAGACATGCTCCACGTTGGCATCTCAAAGACCGGTCATCGCAAGCTGCTGCTTCGAGCAGTCGCATCCCTTCAACAGCCACAGCTCCAAGTTCAACAAGACCACCAACAGATGGCCCTGCAGCACCAGCTCCAGCAGCAGCTACTACTATCGAGCGAATCGCCACGGCGGTCCTCGGGCCCTGCACCAATGCTGTCTTCGTCAACATCGTCTTCAAGGGCCGCGAGCTTTGGAGGTACCTAACCCACACCTGCCCATGGATTTCACAACTGTACCTCTCCAAACACAAAAGAGCTGCTGCTATTTGTCAATCCGGACGGCCTCGATGGAGGCAGCAAGAACGGGAGCAGCAGCAATCTGTTCTCTCAGCTGTCCTCGCCAATGCCGTCTGTAGTGGAATCGACAGCACCAGCCGCGGCAGAAGAAACAGCACTGGGTTCGAGAGCACCACAAGCGCAAGCGCGGCCGCCGCCATCGCAGCCCCCTGCAGCCAAACGTCTAAAGTTCTTCGTTCCACAATCGCCTGCGTCTCTCACGGCTATGATGCTCCCTGGACCTGCAGCTTTTGTGTTTGCATCATCGCCATCTTCTTCATCATCAACTTCTTCTGCTCCCTCCACAGCGTCTGACGGTGCGACAAGGAGTCTAGCGGCCGACCTGAAGAACAACGGCATCAGTGTGACTCAGCTGCCACTCGATCTATCTGGAGATGGACCCGCTGCCGCCAGCATCGAAGGGAAGCGACGATATCGCAAGAGACCCAAAAAGGACGAGAACGCGCCCGAGCGGCCCAACTCTGCCTATGTCATGTTTGCACGACGCGTGCGCGACGACCTCAAAGTGACCAGCCCAGACATGTCCTTTGCCGAGATCTCCCGCATCGTAGGAGCACGATGGAAGGCGTTAGCACCCGGGGACCGCAATGTGTTTATCGACCTCGCATCGCACGCTCATGCCAGCTACCTTGAGCAGCTCGAACAGTATCGCCGAGTGCACAATCGATGAGAATTTGCATCTCTATTCATGCACATTCAATGTGAATTGTAAAATTCTCATCAATTTTGCCATAAGCGTTCAAAGTACACGCATTGAAAAAAACTAAATTTGCCAATTGTTTTCACAGGATTATCAAGCGTATGTGGCAGAGTTCCGTGCGTCGACATTGGGCACGGAGCGACTCGGGGGTCAAAACGACAAATTAAAAGAACCATGACAAAAACAGTACACATACAAAAACCTGTTTCACTGCAGCAGTGGTCATGTCGCTCGCCGCAACAAGGGTCAAACGCTCAGGCTCGACCACGTCGTCCTCGACGACGTCGTCAGGTGGCCATGCGCGTTCGGCGTCGTCCAGCTCGACGGGCTCAGCTGCAAGCGCACTCAGTGGCGGTGGCAACGTGGGGGAATCACCACTTGAACGGACCCCACCGACACCAAGAGTGAAGCGAGGACTGGGCAAGGCCGAGGCATACGACTACTGTACTGTTGGTGCTGCCGAGGCTGCTGCTAATGGAGAATCGAATATATATATATATATATAGTGTTCAAGATACTCGTGCTTGGAGACTCGAGTGTTGGGAAAACCGCGTTGTCTGTCCGCTTCGCGCAACACACATTCACCGACTCGTACATGAGGTGCGTGCACAACTTGTTTTTTGTTTTGTGTTTGAAGGGCTGACTGCGACCCAACAAACTAGCACGATCGGATTGGACTTGACCAAGCGTGTTGTGGCGGTCAATGACGTGCTGTGCAAACTTCATATCTGGGTACAAACAAAACTGAACCTCGCATCATTCTTTATTTACCCTGTGCGTGTTGCGCGTGTAGGACACTGCAGGGCAGGAGCGCTTCCGGACGATCGTGCGCGCGTACTACCGCGAGGCACAGGGGTTGCTTCTTGTCTACGACATCACCAAGCGATCGTCGTTTGACAATGTCAAACGATGGCTCACCGATGTGGAGAGGCACACAGCTGAGCATGGCCAGGTGATCAACAAAGTCCTCATTGGCAACAAGGCGGATCTGAGCGACCGTCGCGCTGTCACAATGTCAGAGGGACAAGCCTTGGCCGACAACCTGGTGAGACGTGTTTTATTTGAAAGATGTTTAAAGGGCCTAAAAAAGAAAATATGGCTTTTAAAATAAAAGAACATCCCCTTTTTCGAAACGAGCGCAAAGACAGACGCAAATGTGGACCTGAGTTTTATGAAGCTTGGCACTGATATTTTGCAAAGGTGACGAATTATTTTTTTTTTTTTTTTGTTTGAATCTTTTTAAAATTTTGTGAACGCCAAACCATCTCCTTTTTTTTGCGCCGGTGTGCAGATTGTTAACTCAAGCAGCTGCACAGAATCAAGGTCAGCCCTCCCCTTCCACGGATGGGTCGAATGGGGTCGATCTTTCGAAGTCATCCAGGGGCATAAAGAGCTGTTGCGGCTCCTCTTGAATCTAGCTCATGAATTTTTTTCTCATGCTCTCTCGGATCCTCAATTGTCGATTCCATGTACTGGGATTGCCGGTGCCAACACTTTTTTTCAAGTCCGCCTCTTAACGCAACTGGACGTGTCGGTTTTTTGATTCCGATTTTCCCCGACAGATGAACCTTGTCTTCCGTTTCCCTTTTTTTCTCTTCGCCGAGTCCTGTCGTCACTGCCGAGGCCCGTGCTTACCGTGCACGACCGGACCGCGTGACTCTCTCTCTCTCTCTCTCTCTCTCTCGAACTCTGTTATTCGCGCGCTCGGTTCTTCTCCTTACTGACACGCGCTTGGTTCTTCTCCTTACTGACACGCGCTCGGTTCTCCTCCTTACCGACACGCACTCCAAAAACCAGACCATGCCGCAGAGAGTTGCTAGCCTGTCCATCGTCGAGCGACTGGCGGTCGCGTCGCAGCGGTGCTTCATGGTCGCGGGAGGGTCCCAAGAGCAGCTGGCACTCGTTCGCTCGATAAAGGTGTGTTTGTGTGTGTTGAGCTCATGTGGTGTTGAGCTCATGTGGTGGAATACAACGTGACGCACAGACCCTACTTGAGCGCCTGACCCTGGCCGACCTGGGCCTGACCACGCAGGGCATTACGTCGGTGGAGCCCACCAAGGTCAAATACGTACACATTTGCGAGACCGACTTCTTTTCCATGGGCGTGTTCATCCTTGGCAAAGGGGCGCGGATACCCCTGCATGACCATCCAAACATGACTGTGTTGAGGTACCTGCGGTCGTGGTGGTGGTCCTCTGGCTGATGCTCTAACCCCAATTCGCGTCCTGCTCAGTAAAATACTCGATGGCAACGTGCGCATACGGTCCTTTGACTGGGTTCGACAGAGCGACAGCCGCTCGCCTGAACTGGGTAAAGTTTTCGTTGCCTTGCACCTTTGTCGTGATGAAATAAAAATAACCATTCAATGGGTGCTCATCGCAGATAAACTAGCCAAGTTGCACTCGGACGTCGCTGTGAGCGGGCCATCGGCGCCCAGAGCTCTGTTTGCACATTCGGGCAACTTGCACACATTTCACGTATGGCCAATTGGTGGGGGACATCCTTCTAAGCACAATGTGTAGGCCGCAACAGCAACTGCCATGCTAGACATCCAAGGTCCGCCGTACAACGACACCGACAGGGAGTGCCACTATTACAGGTTTTTTTTTATTTAATGGTGTATGCTACCTGGAAACGCTTTAATCGTCATAACTGTTCAGGGTTGTGGGTCCATCTAACCAAGTGTACGGTGGAGGGCACTCGTCGTTTGCAGCATTACCACCGTCTTCATTGTCACCACCACCCTGTGACAACAACAACTCTAGCCATAATAACAACGGCATCTATCTCATGCGCGATGACGCTGGCATGCGGTCACCGCCACCAAACAAGAGCTCGTCGGATTCTTCACAGCAAACTCAGAACGGCATAGAGGCATTGAGGTAAATACATAGTTAAAATGCGGCACAAAATTTTGAACCGATTTTTTTTTTCTGGCCAGTCCGTTACTGTCACGGCAACGAAGTCCAAGTGTGAACAGTGGCTCCCAAAACCACGACAGCGGTAACGGAAACTCCAGGAGCGATGAGCTTTTGGTGTACTTGAGGAGGGACGATAACTTGCCCTTTGAGGTCGAACCCCTGGTAATTAGCTCTTTGAGAATCTTCATTATTACAATTATTGATGAAAAAAACGGATGCAGGATTTCGAAGGTGTTGTCGTGGACGACGAGGTGTTTGAGCTCGCACGGCTCACGGTGAACTGGACACTTGAAAATTTGCTCAATTCATTGAACCCGCTTGGCCCTACCATCCCAAACATGCAAAACCTCAACTTGCATTGACGACCACCGTCCTCAAGCTTAACAATGAATGTGGAAAACGAGTTACTCTTTCTCTTTCAATATATGTCACTGCATGCTTTCAACTCAGTCCGTGTTCGTACTAAGAAGAAAAAAAAAATAATTGCTCGGTGCACATCCACTACTCTACAATCAAATCTTTCACAGACCAGTCTTCGTAGCTGCCATCGGGCAGGTAACGCCGGATCATGAGAGGGATCTTTTTTTGCGTGAGTTCGGCCATGGCAATCTGCAGAGAGTCTGTCTCGCCCTTGAGTTCGACCATGATTGGTGCCATCATGCTATTAGTACAACACAGGAGGAGAGTGTTAGACTCGCAAACGATGATACGCGCCAGGTGGTGGCAGTGAGAGAGGGTCATCGTCGCGCGCAGCTCACCGCCGCCGCCGCCCTCGCCAAAAACAGACAGACGTACCTGATTTGCAACGCGCGGGTGCCAAGCAGACGCGCCCTCTCGTACTTTGTCATGTACTTTGTTGTGATACGCTCCTTGATCTCTTGCGGCTGCCTCTCGTCGTTCTCAGCGACAACGTCAAACTCGTCCTCCGGCTGCTGCTCCTCCACCTCTTCGTCAAAGTCGTCGACCTCGTCGGCCTCCTCCCTGCCACAAACCGTGTTAGCTTTTTCTTCTTCTTCGGGAACAAGCTTTTTTTTTTCCTCGAATATACATATCGTGGTCACCGCGCTCGTCGTCCGACATCTCTTGTGTGTCCTCCTGTGCGTACGTGTGTTAGTGCTTTGCGATTGAGCCGCCCCTCATGGCACCACCACATTTTTAACAAGTGTGTCCCATGGAGCAGGCCGACGCCGAAGTTCTGCGTGCCTTCCTGGACCGTGTGGCCCCGATGCTGGTCGAGTGTATGTGGCCCCTAACCCGCATTCTAGATCCATGGTCTCATTCGAGAACCGAACAGATGTATCACAACACTATGAGAGCGACCGGGCCGTCTGCGATGCAAAGCCTCCCAAGGACCTCGAGCGATTGCTGGCTCTCGATTGGCCCGTCGAGGGACAAGGGATCGACGGAGCGATCCAGACGATCGCCGATGCACTCAAGTACAGTGTGCGCACCGGCCACCCGCGGTTCATGGACAAACTCTACACCGGGTCGGACCCCGTCGGCATGGTTGCCGAGCTCGTCACGGCGGCACTCAACACGAACCTGCACGTCTACAGCGTCGCGCCCGTCTTTACGCTGTACGTATGCGCCGCGATTTACGTGACGATTTCTTACTTTTTTTTCTTCCTCGTTAGAATGGAGTTGGGGACCGTGCGTGAGCTGGGCAAGGTATTTTACCAGTCGTCGTCGACGGTCGATGGCGTGTCATGCCCTGGTGGATCGTACTCCAATTTGCTGGCCCTGGTGACTGCTCGAAGCACGCTCTTCCCACAGTCGAGGTCGTTGGGCCACCCAGGAAATCTCGTTCTGTTTGCATCCAACGATGCGCACTACTCTGTCAGCAAAAACGCCATCCTCTCGGGCATCGGCATCGACAATGTAATAAAAGTGCCCACTACTGTCGACGGGCGGATTATTGTGGCTGAGCTACGTGAGTGCATCGCGGCGCAAGTTCAATTGGGCAAGGTGCCTTTTTTTATCAACGCGACCGCTGGTACAACAGTCACCGGCGCGTTCGACGACTTTGCAGCAATCGCCGATGTTGCAGAGGAGTTCAAGTGCTGGATGCACGTAGACGCATGCTGGGGTGGCGCGGTGGCATTCTCTACCAAGCACCGCCATCTCGTGGCGGGTGTTGCCCGAGCCGATTCGATTGCATGGAATGCTCATAAAATGATGGGTGTACCCATCCAATCCTCCATTCTGCTTACCAAGAAATCCGGGCTTCTGCAAAAATGCAACGGTAAGACTGATGCAAGAAAACGAGAAGCAACTAACTGTGCTTTTCAGCCCTCGGAGCCGGCTACCTCTTCCACGACGAAAACGAGTACGATCTCGGAGACAAGACGATGCAGTGTGGCCGTCGTCCTGATATCCTCAAGCTCTACATGTCCTGGCAGTACCATGGTCTGCGGGTAATCATGTTTCTACAGTTCGATTTATATTCAAAGGCCTTTTTTTAAATTTATTTTTAAACAACTACAGGGTTTTGAAAACCGCGTGGACAAGGCGTTTGAGGCTCGCGAAAAGTTTGTTCGCTTACTGATCGAGCGCAAGGATAAGTTTCGGCTCGTGCTGGAACCAGTGTTTGTCAACGTGTGCTTCTGGTACTGGCCATCTACTCTGCCCAAGACAGAGATCGACCACCTGACCAAGCGGATTCACGTGCAGATGGTTGCGCGGGGGCGAGCACTCGTCGATTTCAGTCCAGCCACGCAACCGCAGGAGCCATCGTTTTTCCGCATTATTATCCAGTCGCCCCATGTCACCGATGATGATTTGCTGTTTGTCCTCGACGAAATTTCAGAGCTGGGGCAAAGCATTCTTTCAGCACAGTAGCTTCTATTTGTACACATTTGTACATGCACTACAGGAGCGTGTTTTACGTAAATGATTGGGTTGGAGGCACCTCTGGTATTCGACCTTCGGCAAACTCGTCCGCTCGAAAAGCCTCCTTGTCCGATTCCGAGAGCTCGTCGATGGAGTGTGTGAGTGACATGTCTGCCATGGTCACGGGCGGCGCAGATGGAGCCACGGACGGGACCTTGAATCCCGTAAATGCAGGTGCAGCTGGCTGAGTAGGAGCGAACAGTGGCTGGTTAGTTGACACACCTCCGATAAACGAGAACGGAGAAGGCCGTTGATGATCGCCCATGAACGAGATTGGCTGCTGTTGTTGGCTGGGGGCTTGTGGAGGGAAGAGCGGCTGAGGCTGCCGAGACGGTGCTTGCTGTGCAAAGAATGGTTGTGCTTGTTGAGGTGGCTGGGACGCAAAGGATGATGGGGCAAATGGCGAGGGTTGAAGTTGTTGGAATGCTGGCTGCTGTGGGGGCGATGCAGCGCTGCCGAGCCACCCACCGCCTCCGCCAAAGGCGCTCGCGGTCGATGCCTGAGGCGTAGGAGCAGCAGTAAACAAAGTACCAGAACCTCCAAAGACAGACGGGCCACGACCGAATCCAGACTGACTGGGACCAGTGGAGGAGGCAAACGGCGAGCTGTTGAGATTGCTCTTTGCAAAGAGACCAACCGGTGGATGAGACGACACATCTGGCAGATGTGGATGGGGGCTTGCTTTCCACCCGGACGGTTGCTGCTGTTGCGGTGGGGCAAACATCCCTGGAGCGGGAGGAGCAAACATTCCCGGCCGTGGTCCCAAAAGAGCCTGCTGCGAAAACATCCCGGGGACCGGTCCACTGGCAGACGGCACACTGAACCCCCCCGACGCCTGGATCAGTGGTCTCGATGGGACAGCGTGTTCGAATTTGCACTTGTCGCCAAAGCGGCACGAGGCGCCGTATTTGCAAAGCACCATGATTTGTAATTAACCTAGGGTGCCCAACAGATGAGGAGAGAAGAAAAGATGCGGTTGAATGTGCATGATTAGAGATGTAAATTCTCATCAATTGTGCACTCGGGGGTATTGATGGTTCAGTCTACGTTGTAAAGAAAACAAGAAAAAAAAACAAGACACAGAGACCCTGCTTTTGAAAAAAAAAGAGATGAAAAAAACAGTGTGCTTGCGTATTTTTTTTTTTGTCTTGTTCATGTGTGCTGAACTCTTTAGAGCTCGTCCTTCTCGTGGTTGTGGCCGGCGTGCTCATCCTCCTCATCAAAGTCGTCGTCGAGGTCAGCCTCCTTGGCCTTGGCCTCTTCGGCAGCCTTGGCGGCGGCCTCATCCTCATGGGCCTTGCGCGCTGCCTTCTCGCCGGCAATGGTGGCGCCAGTGGTCTCCTGGTAGAAGGCCTTAGCCTCATCGAGCGAGTTGGTGACGATGATGTTGTCAAAGATGGTTCCAGCCTTGACCTTTGTTAACAGGAACAGTATTAATTACGTTCATTAGCCACGGACGCGCGTACCTGCCAGAGATCGAAACCAACGGCACCAATGTTCTTGTACAGGTAGATGTTGCTGTCGGCGACGTACTCGGGGTTGTCAATCAGGGGGTGGACCCACGAGCCCTTGTAGGCGGGGTTGTCTATGATAATAATTTTTGATTGAGAATTTATAAAAGATTTTATTTTTTATTTTTTGGGGACGATACCAATCTTCTTGGGGGCCCACTCGCCCTTGTACTCGGGGTTGGGGATCTGGGGGGCCTCCCACTCGCCGTCCATGTCATCATCCCAGTCCTCGGGCTTGGTGGCCTCGGGATCGGCAATGCTGGCGGGTTCGTTGTCCCAGTCGGCGGGCTTGATGTCAGTCGGGTCGTTGATCTTGGCGCGGTCGTCCCAATCAGCGGGCTTGGACTGATTGGGATCCTTGATCTGCTTCGCGGGAAGGAAGTCCCTTTACACAGAAAATCAGACGAGAATGCAAGCCGAAAAGGACCCAAAGAAGAAGGAAAAAAAAGAGTACCAGTGGTCCTCGAGCTTGCCCGACTTGACCTCCTTCTGGTCGATGAGGACGGCGTAGGTGTTGTCGGGGTGGACGACCAGGGTGTAGACGTGGGTGTCAACATCGGTCTCGGGGTTGATGGTCTCCTTGATAAGCTTGTTCTCGCCCTTGTAGTTGAAGATGACGTGGGTCTTCTTGGTGCCGCAAATGTCGGGGCCAAACATGATGTAGTAGGGGGTCTCGCCGTGGAAGTCGTTCAGGTCAGCCGAAGCGGGGATGAGCTTAATGTAGCCACCGCCGCAGTCAAGGTTCTAAAACACAGGGGGGGGAGGGCAAAAAAAGGGGTTAGGATCACCTCGTCAGGTAAGAAAAAAACAAAAAGCGCAAAGAAAAAAGAGCGACACAATACCTGCTCGTTCTTAACCGAGAACTGGAGAACGAGGTCCTCGCCCTCGTTCGAGAAGGGCTTGTCAAACTTGGTCGAGATCGAGTAGAAGTGAGCGTCCTGCGAAGTCTGGAGACCGAGATCGGCAGTGGCATCACCAAAGTACTTGCCGTGCGAGAGCTGAAAAAAAAAAAAAAAAAGGAAAGGGAAAAAATACGGTTGGTTCAGACGCGTCCCCTCGACAGGAGAGGGGTGGGGGCTATGGACGGCTCGGCTCTTCCTCTTCTCATTCCAGCAAAGCAAAAGCAGAACAGAAAGAAAAAAGAAAGCAAGCAAAGGGCAAAGTCGTACCTTGAACTTGCCATAGTCCGACTTGTGCGTGCTCTGGATCCAGTGCTTGGACCACGAGTCGTCAAAGGTCTCCTTGAAGTAGACCTTGGCATTGACCGAGGCAGCCACGGCCAGGGTGGCGACGAGGAGGGCAGCAGTGCGCATTCTTTTTCAGTGTGCAGTACTTGTGAGAACTGAGCTTCGACTTGTGAAAAAAAAGAGGGTGGAAAAGACGTGACGGATAGACCGCCGGGAACCCTGTTTGCTAGAAGCAACAGCAACGAAGAACGAGAGATCCCTGCCAGGTTTTTCTGGAGGCTCTTTTTCTTGGCAGCGAGAAAAACTGAGCTGGACGCTTTTGATTGGCTGCCAAGTGCTGGGGTCACGGGACTCGAAATACAAATTTTGCGCGCCAACCATGCCGAGTGGTGAGGAGAGCGTGTCTCCGGCCGAGTCAACGGCGTCAGTGGAGTTGCTCGAGGAATTTGCACCCACCAAGGCCGCTGCGACCACCAGAAGACCGCGTCTGAGCACCACGACTCGGCCTCCTGTTGCCACCAGAGTGCCTAGTGAGCGCACCCCTATCCTCAAACGACCGTGTGGTGTGCTCAAGATCGCCGAAGAGCCGGTTCAGACGCCGGCGACAAAGCGTGCCCGTCTGTCGTCCGGTGTCCACGTCCACGACGCCGACGCCGACACCAAGCCCCCAACCACGACCACGTCGGCGTCATCTTCGGCAACTGACCCAACGCCAACCTCGTATTTGGTCGGTACACCGGTTTGGGCCAAAGTGAACAAGAACGACCCATGGTGGCCCGCGCGCATTAGCTATCATCCGACCACTGGCCAGTTTCAGAACAAGACAAAGCTCCACGTTCAGTATCTTCCTTTTTTTTTTCCGTGCTGTGTTCATCGTTTTCAAACTTTTTCATATTGCCGTAGATTCCTTGGTCCTGTTCGATCTCATGGCTGGGCTCCCAAGTTGCTTGTGACTCCCCTTGACCGAGTTTCGATTGAAGACGTTCGTTCGGCGTGCGCATCTGGTGCGACCACTAGCGACGCTCTGCTCTTATATTTTCAACTTTTAGGGTCAAAGGCCAAGCAGCTCGTGCAGATTGAACAGGCGTATGTCGAGTGGACTCAAGGGCCGGAGGATGAAGATGAGGACGAAGCCAACGCGGAAAAAGCACAAAAGAAGAAGAACGACGACAATAAAAAGGCACGAGGCTCGGCATGCTGGTTGTGTTGTAGGATGGGTTCTGATGGTACGTGTTTGTGGGTTGGGCAAAACTGGCTGCTAATAACAAGGGAAACCAAAACAGTCGAATGCTTGGGTTGCCATCAAGACTTCCACTCTGCTTGTCTGGGTATGATCACGGCTCCACTCAACAACCAATTCAAGTGCGATCGGTGCTCGACCCAAGAGCCAGTGTGTCTCCATTGCACGCAGGCAACCTTTGCCATTGCCGTTTTTTCGGGCGACAGATCGGTCAGGACCTGTGAGCACAAGGGCTGCGGCCAGGCGTTCCACGAAGACTGTGCCCTCGCGTATACAGCTGCGCAGCCAGGATCGTCCTCGACCTCTTTTGTGTGTCCCCTGCATCGGTGCACCAGCTGTCTCAAGAGTAACACCCATTTTCTTTGTTACCAATCGCGCACTGAGTTATTAAAAATCGTCATTGCAGCTGTACAGGCATCCAAACTTGTCCGATGTCTTCGTTGTCCGACCATCTTCCACAAAGAGTGTGTTCCTGTGGGGTCCGTGCATCACGACGCGCACCTCGTCACCTGTGGTCGCCACCTCGAACGAAAGATCAGCAAAAACCTCGAATACTGTGTCATCTGCAGTGACGAGGGCGAGCTCATGTGCTGCGATGGATGCGTCGCCGCAGTTCATCCCCGCTGCATGAAGGTCGACAAGGCCCCCGAGGTACTCTCTTTTAAAGTGAGATTTGTCTAGATGATTTCAAATGAGACTCGCTTTTAGGGCAAGTGGATGTGCCTGGACTGCCACGTGCGACCGTTTCCGTCCTATGGAGCTGTTGCCATGGTCAAGTTTGGCAGCTACCGAATGTGGCCCGTGCTGGTCCATTCGAGTACAACCATGCCCGATTGGATTGGCGATCGTTCTCACCAACCTTCCGATGTGGTCGTCGAATTTTTGGGCTCAAAACAATTCTCATGGGTGTCGGCGATCACTGTTCTTCCGTTCAACGAAACGCTCTTGAGCAAGCCACAGACTAGCCCAAAGTCAACGATGGAGTAAGCAGATCAAGACAAAAAAAAAAAAAGACCCGTTCAAATTTATAATTTCTCTTTTAGACGACAATACACCGAGGGTATGCAGGCCGCGAAATCCCTCATCCTCGCCCGACCAAAGTTGGAAGACACTGTTACGTCGGTACTGCAATTGCTGAGCTACACCACTTTGCCGTTGTTTTACAACTGTTCCAATAAACAGGCTCCCGTTTTTGGAAAGCTCAAGAAGAACGAGTATGTCCCGCCGTGCAGGCCTATCAAGATTCCAATGGAGAAAGACTCGGTGACATGCCTCTGCTCCAACTACTCTGAGCACTGTGGCAGCGACTCTCAGTGTCTGAACAGGTATTTTAATTTGCATTGTTATCTTTCTTTATTTTTTTTATCAATTTAATTTTCAAGACTTTCGTTGATCGAATGCACCAAGTACTGTGAAGACCCTCAGTGTGAAAACAAACGCTTGCAGCAGCAGAACAAGCTGAAACAGAACGTACGTGCTCCGCTTTTCTCTAAAAAAATTTTATACCCACAGTTTTCATAGGTCGAGCTGTTCCACACCGGCAGCAAAGGTTGGGGCGTTCGCACCCTGAAGGACATGGAAGAAGGCGATCTGGTAGTCGAGTACGTCGGCGAAGTCATTGATGGAAAGACCTGTGGGGAGCGCCTGAAACAATCGGATGAGCAAGGCGTGTCGGTATAATAGAATAAGCCATTTCTTTCGCTGTGGCCTAAAGTAGAATGTAACTTCCAGCATTACTATTTCCTCTTGCTGGACAAGGACACTGTGCTCGATGCGTCCCGCAAGGGTAATGTTGCGCGCTTCATCAATCACTCGTGTGATCCAAATTGCGAGACCCAGAAATGGATCGTCGATGGTCTGCCCCGCATCGGCATCTACGCTCGCAAGGACATCGCCAAGGGCACCGAGCTTTCGTTTGACTACAAGTACGAGGCCATGGTCGACAAGCGCCAGCCCTGCTTCTGTGGAACCTCTGTCTGCAGCGGATTTATCGGCGAGCGAAAGGAGAAAAAAACGGCAACTGCCTCGGCCACATCCTCCGCCGCATCCAAGAAAAAAGGCCGGGTTGGCCGTCCTCGAAAGCAATCAGCAGTGTAAACAGTTTTTGTACAAAAAAACTTTTGACAGGAGACTGAAAGGAGACTGAAAGGAGAAACAGCCTAGAGGATGGGACGCGTGTCCCAAATGGACATCGACATTTTCAGTTTTTATTTTTATTTTTCACTCGAGGCGACGAGATGAAACGCTTCGAGATTCCGACACGCAAGGACATTGCGGACGGGCAGGAGCGCCTGCAAACACAGCGAACCAACTTGTTCAAGGCGCACAAGGAGAACAACGACAGTATGGAGAAGGATCCGGAGCCGTTAGCCGTGTCGTCGTCACAAGCAAGTTCGAGCGCGACTGCAGCCGGACGGCCCTCGCCGTTCCCTCAACGACTGCTGTTGCCATCCGAGGCATCGCAGCAAACGCCACCTCAACAGGAATCTCAGCGGGGACCTCTGCGGGAGCCTCAACGAGAGCCTTCTCGAGAGCCACCACCGCCGCCTCCAACGCAGCCCACAACACTGCTGAGTGCTGTCACTGTGCCGCCACCGCCTCGAACGTCGTCGCCACTGACGACTGTAACGAGCACAGGAAACACAATCATCGTCAACAGGACCCAGGAGGCAAATCCCGTGCTCAAGCACATCCGCAACGTGCGCTGGGAGTGGGGGGCGATCGTTCCAGATTTTGCTGTAGGTGCTGCGTCGTGCGCGCTCTTTCTAAGGTACTACTAGGTCTTCTTCTTTTTTTTTGGTGCGTGGTGCTGAGGCTCTCGGTGGATATAGTCTGAAGTACCATCGACTGTATCCTGCCTACATTCGCGATCGTATCGCTCAGCTCAAGCAGGACTTTAATCTGCGCCTGCTGCTGCTGCTTGTGGATGTGGTAAGACGATGACACGAGTACAATTAGTTGTACATATTTGTTTTCGCTTTTAGGACGACCCATCCAAGACACTGGACGAGCTCAATGTGCTGTGCATCCAGACCAAATTCACGCTCGTTCTTGGCTGGAGCAACGAAGAGATCGGGAGGTACCTTGAGACGTACAAGATGTACGAGAATCGGCCTGCGGATGCGATCAAGGGACGCACCAATAACGACTTTGTTTCCGTGGTACGTTTTGCCCCCCTTCCCTTGTTCTGATAGATAGTAATACAGATGACCGATGTCCTCACGACAATAAAATCCGTCAACAAGACAGACGTGGTGACTTTGCTCTCTCAATTTGGAGTATGTGCCTATTAAAGAAAAAAAAAGTTTTAAAATTAATATTCTTTTATTTTCAGTCGCTGCAAAGCATAATGAACGCCTCCAAGGACGATCTGGCACTGTGCCCCGGGTTTGGTGAGCAGAAAGCAAAACGATTGCACGATTCCTTTCGTGAACCCTTTGTCGCCGACAAGCAACGGCGGCTCGATCACGAGCGGCGGGCGCAGCAACAGGCGATGGCGTCGTCATCTGCCCAGGGCGCGTCCTCTTTCGGTCCTACCAGTGAACTCGATTAGCTGTTGCGCAAGAAAAATTTTTTTTATTTTATTTTTTATTTTGATGATTTCATAGAGGCCATGTGGTCGACGAACTTTTTTTGCGCAACAGCGCTTGTCTCCTTCTCCTCTTCCTTCCTCCTCCTTGGAGCGGCCACTGGGACACTCAACCTTCTTATCTAGCAAAGCGACAGGCAGCCTCCCACCCCAATAGACAAATGGCAGTCCGTACGTTTTGTAGCATTGCCTCGCGCTGAGCAAATCCACTCACAGGCGCCCAATTTGAGAACTCGAATGAGATCGGCGTGTTTGCGCGCCTCACCAACAGCTACTGCCTCGTGGCCGTCGGCGGTTCCGAGAACTTTTACAGTGTGTTTGAGAGCCAGCTCGCGGACGTGATCCCAGTCATCCACACGACGATCGCTGGAACCCGCATCATTGGCCGCATGTGTGTTGGTACGTCCTTTATCGACATTGTCTCTGCCTTGTTTCTCTCGCATACACGCCTGCTCTTTTATGTGCCTTCTGTATATTGACTTGTTAATCGCAAGGCAACCGCAATGGCCTTCTCCTGCCCTCCACCACGACCGACCAGGAGCTCCAACACTTGCGCAACAGTTTACCCGACAGCGTTGCTATCCAACGTGTGGAGGAGCGTCTGTCGGCACTGGGCAACTGCATCGCCTGCAACGACTATGTCGCCCTCGTCCATCCCGACATTGACCGCGTACCATTTTCTGTCTGCTCCTGTTTTTCTGACATGACATGACGTCCATGCATGCAGGAAACAGAGGAGATCATCGCCGACACACTAAAAGTCGAAGTCTTCCGTCAGACCATCGCTGGTGAGGTCCTCGTGGGCAGCTTCTGCAGGTTTGTTCCTTTTTTTTTTTTTTTTTTTTTTTGGATAATTTCCACCAAACAACCAAACATATTGTCGCAATGCAGCCTCAGCAACCAGGGAGGCCTTGTCCACCCCCGTACGACCGTCGAAGATCAGGATGAGTTGTCTTCGCTCCTTCAAGTCCCCCTCGTGGTACGAACGTAATAAAGTCTATGTCTAATGGATAAACTACGTCTCATTTTTAGGCTGGTACAGTAAACCGAGGTAGCGATGTCATCGGCGGAGGACTTATTGTCAACGATTGGTCTGCCTTTGTCGGCATGGACACAACATCGACCGAGGTAGCTCCAAACAAGCACAGCGTCCATAAAACTCAATACGTTCTTTTTTTTTTTTTTCTTTTTTCACCAAGGTTTCTGTGATCGAGTCCATCTTCAAACTTCAAGATGCCCAGCCCACCGCCATCGTCAAGGAGATGCGCGACTCCCTCATTGACAGCATGAGCACTTGAGAAAGAAAAAAAAACACTTGTACTGGGAGTGAAACTTCGCAAAATGGACGATGACATGGACGTTGCAGTCGGCGGCGGGCTCTCAGAGAGGTAACGCTTGCGGGGGGTTGCCGCTCTCTCACGCGCGACATTCGTAGCCTGCGAGCAAAAGAGGACGCCGAGCAGAGGAGAGAAAAGACGCTGGCAGAGTTTCTCGAGCTGATGGAGGACTACAGGCCAGTGGTAACAACGCCTGATCCGGTGGTGGTGGTGCTGTTAACCGGGCTTGTATTCTTCTTTGCAGGTGCCTGACTCGGTTATTTCGCACTACCTGGACAAGGCAGGGTTTGTGACTGACGACGTGCGCATGTATGCTTTATTTTTTGTTGGTGTATAGCTGAAGTTGGGTCCCTGTGCAGCAAGCGTCTGATTGGCCTCGCCGCCCAAAAGTTTGTTGCCGACATTGCCCAGGACGCGATGCAGTTTGCGAAAATTCGCATGCAGAATGCCCAGCCGACATCGCAAAAGGATAAAAAGACCTCAAAGTCGGCCAAGCAACACGTCCTCACGATGGAGGACCTCTCGAGCGCGCTGAAAGAGTATGGAGTGAACGCGGCCAAACCAGACTACTATGTGTAAAGTGTGGCTATGCCTCTTGTCGCAAACAAAGATCAACACACAGCAAACATCTGGGTCCTATAGCGGAACCAGAGGCGACGGCGAAGGGAGGGCGTGCCGAACATCGCCCTTTGAGTTCCAGATGATGTACCTGTTTGAGACAAGCTCGCGCTGGGACGTGACCTTGACCGTGCGATTCGGATACGCAACGACAGACTGCGCGTCGACAGTGCACCCGCTCATGTTGTCTTCTATCAACTTGAAACGGATGTTTACATACGACGTCTCGCCTCGGGCGCAAAACAAATCGGTATTTTCGTCCGGCTCTTCGAATCCTCCCCAGGAGCTGCGGATGAAAGAAAGCGTTTAATAAAAAAACACATTTTCTTTTTTTTTGGGGGGGGGGGGGGGAGGGGCGCGAGTTAATTACTGAGAATGGCGAATGGCCATCTGAACAGAGCCCGAATCGACGTCGTTTGCGTTGCTGACGGTGTTGTAGCTGGTGGTCGTCGCACTGTCAGACTCGGAGGCCAGATCGGACGTCGACGTTGTGCCTGCAGAGTACGTAGCGCGTGCTGTCGGCGGCGACATCAACTTTCGTGGCGAGGCAAAGGACGGTTGAGGTGATGCGACGCGAGTGCTCAGTTGCGGCTGTTGCTGCGCGTCGGGCACAAAATACACCGTTCCGGGAAGGGCCACCTCACGATTGCGACCGGTGAACCGCTGACCAATATTCCATATGAGCGACTGCTTGTTGGGCGAGAGCGAGACAATCCCGGTGGTCGGGGACAAGTCGACTTGAGCAATCGTACCACTGAAATTACCTCAGTTTTTGGTTCCTTCAAAACTATTACCGGTGGCTAAATGGCAGATTGACTTGACAGTACTCGAAATTGTTGTGCACACGCTCGTCAAGCTTGAGTTGAAGTAGGATTCGCACGGACGAGTCATCAATTTCCTAATATAGAATGTTTATTTTTTATTTTTTAACATTACATTAAAAAGAAATAGTCGGGGCCACCTTCATCTGGAAAAAGCCTCGCAGCGGCAGGTACGGAACATCGGTCACACGGTAGTGACAGAGTGTAAACGTCTCCATTGGCGGCGAAAACATAAAGTTCTTCGTTTGGGTCAACTCCTCGGCCTGCACACACGGGTGCACCGAGATCGTCGTCATCTTGCCCACCGATCCACTCTGCAATGCGACCGTGACATCCGCAGAGCCCTCCAGGTCGGCTTTGCACACCACCGTTCCGTTCACTTGCCAAGTGTCGGGGACCCCGTCGAGATCGTACTGTGCCGCGCTGATTTCTTCACGGAACTGCAAAAGGACCGAAAACATATTTATTTTAAGCAAGGCGCCGCGAGTAAAGAAGAGTATTACGATCAGGTTGATCTGGTTCTTTCCACGGACAAGGTAGGGCTTCCATGACGGCAACTACATGTACAAAAGACTTATTTAGCAAGGAGAAAAGACTGCCAAAAACCTTCTGGGCGGTCGTGGCTTGCTTATCACCAGGTGGAGGATAACGCGACATGGCGCGGGCAAGGCCGAGAGGGACGTCTTGGAGCTGACCAAAGGGTGCGGCAAAGTTGAGGTGCAAGTTGAGGTCTGCGATCTTTTCGACCAGCTCGCGCGAGTCTTCCTGAAAGAGTTGCTTTGAGAACGCCGCGAGGTCCTGGAGGAACGTCAGTGCAATAGTGATCTCAACGCTAATTGACGAGGGATCCATTAGCGCCAACAGCAAAAACAAAAAAAAGAAACTTGCTCAAACGTACTGGTGAATTGACTTTGATGCGCTCGCCGCTGCTGCCTTGTCCTCCACGCTTGCCAATGGGATTGCGATGAACAGATGGTCGTCCTGTAAGTGGGGTGGTGTAAGTCGATCCCGAAAAAGAACAAGACGGTATGGTACTCTCTCAAGGCACACGACAGGCCACAAAGCACGTGCATGCACGTAGACTCGGTCGGCGAGCTCATCATCGGACGCTGCCATCCATGCCCGCACGATCTCTTGCAAGAGCTCGCTATCCTTGGGGAGGGGGACACGCACTGGTCCACCAATAGTCCTCCCCGCTGGTTGCTGTTTTGGCGGTTGACCACGCTCGTGGTTGTACCGTTGCTCTACGTTGGGGTACCACCTGTAGAGCGTTCAAATGGTTTCAGAGAGGCATCGATATCGACATGACCAAAGAGTGAGCGACGAACCGTGACAACAGCAGCTCGTGCTGCGGCTTGAGGCTGGCAACACCGACGTATCGCAACGCTGCACACATTTCGAGGATAAAATTGTCTTTTTTTTTCTTTTTTCTTTTTCGGCAATGCATGTGAAACCAAGAACTAAACAACAGCAAAGAACAAGGATCCGCCGTAGACCGGCCGCATCGGGAGTGGGTTAGAGCTGGAGGAACGACTCGAGCTCACCATCCTCGACGGCGTTCTGGAAGGCCTCGTAGTCCTGTAGACATCGGTCAGTCAGAAATTCTGCCAAAACAAAAATAGGAATAACGCATACGCCGCAGTAGTTCTCGCCGTTGAAGATCTGGGGAGGAGTGGTCTGGCCACTCTTGGTCTTCATAAAATTCTTGTCAGCCTGCAAATCAACGCGCGTGTTTTTTTTTTTGTTTTTTTTTCCAACGGGGCTCAGCTCATGTACCAAAACAAACCAGTGAAAATTGCATACCTCCGAGGTTGCGACGTCGCGGGTCTCAAAGGCGATCTTCTTTCCCTGGAGAACCATCTCAATGTGCGACTGCTTCTTCTTGAGCTGTTGTTGTTTATTTTTGGTAACAGGGCGTCAGCTGCAACACCAAGGTAACAACAAAAACAGCCATACCTCGAGGCTGCCCGAGACGGACGAGACAAAGATGATGACGGTCATTTTGCTTCAGACTTGTTGTTGTTCTGCACTTGGACGAGGAAAAAACCTGAGATCAGGGTGACATCCAGATCCAGCGTTTCTCTTTATGCAAAGCTTCCGAGGAAAGAAAAAAAAAAAAGACACCATAACAAATGCAACTTCGGCGCTTGGTCCGCGGTGCGCTTGCCGTCGCACCCGCCGACTTTTGCCAGGGGGCTAAACAAACGGGTGTAGGTCCTATGGGAGCAAAGAAAGGCAATTTTTCTGAACATGGGCAAAGCATCCGAGAAAAAACGATCCCACGATGTCGAGGTGGCTACGTCGGCCAATGCTGCTGCCGCCGCCGCCCAGCAGCCGCAAGAGCAGAGGAGGAAGAAGCAGGCGATGGAAGTGGACGAGGACGAGGACGATGAGGACGATGAGGATGACAACGAGGACGGCGACGAGGACGACCAAGTGAGTGTTTGCTTGCTTGCTTGTGTCTTTCCTCACCTTGTTCTTCTCCAGGACATTATCGATGTCGATTTCGACTTTTTCGATCCCAAGCCAATCGACTTTCATGCAGTCAAGCACCTCTTAGCTAACCTCTTTGAGGACGACGTGGTTGACCTCTCTGAGTTGGCCGACTTTTTGGTGCAAGAGGTATTCCTTCCTTCACGTACGTCTCGCTCTTTCATCGTTTGCCCATGCCCGTGTAGCACTCGGTCGGGACGTGTGTCAAGGTCGACGGCAGTTCCGATCCCTACTCTTTCCTGTCTGTACTCAACCTGACGGCTCAAAGTAAGGCGGGCTTTGTCCAGCAGATCCGCAAGTATCTCTTGTCCAAGTTCAAAGGCGACGCCAAGAACAAGCTGGCCAACATCCTTGATGATGCCTCGCAGCACGTCGGGATGCTCTTTAACGAGCGCCTCCTAAACATGCCTGTGCAGGTGTCCCCGCCTTCCTTTCAAATGCTCATTGAAGAGATGCAGTGGGCCTGTGATGATGTATTCTTAAATAAAATAAAAACCGTTTTTTTTTTCTGACCAAGTTTACTGTGCACAGGGCTTACCCTTCAAGTTCAAGTACTATGTTTTCTTGATGAAGACGTACCGCGAAATGTACGTGGCCGCGCCCGCTGAAGGCGAGGACGACTACGAGGAGGATGCAAAGGAAGCTGACGACGCCGGCAAGGGAAAGGGGAAGGGAAAGGGTGCAAAGCAAGATGCGAAGAAAACGTCCTCGTCGTCGTCGTCTGCTGCTGCTGCGGCGGCGGCTCCTGGCGAAAAAGCCGAGATGCTCTTTTTCAACGAAGAGGAAGAGTACATTTTGAAGGTGCCAACAAAAAGCGTGTTTTTTTTTCTTTCTTTCTTTCTTTCTGATTCTTCTTTCCAGGAAGCTATTTTGCAAGTAGATTTCAAGCTGCCAAAGGGACGATCGGTGACCCGTCTGGTCGCCAATGGCATCCAGCCGTACCGAAAGTAAAAGTTTTTTTTTTCCTTGTTTTGTGTTGCGTTTTTTTTTTAATCGTTTTTGTTTTAGAATTGTCGTTATTGATGCAGCCAAGCTTCCAGGCATTGTTCGCCAGATGAAGACAGACATCACCACAGATGCCGTAAAGCCGATCGGTGCCCGCAAGCAGTCCTGAGGGAAAAAGCGGGGTTTGTTTGGTGGTTCTTGGAATTCGGGAAAAAAAAAAGTTTTGTTGAGAATGCCTGCTTGAAGGCTGGCTTCTCGTTGATAAAGAGCGCTGGGCATATTTCAGTTTGTCCGGCGGAGCAGTGGAGGAGTTGGGGTGCTGCTGCTGCCAGTGCTGCTGCAACGGGCCGTGGCGACCACTTTGCGACTGTGTTCGTTTGTTTGCGATATTTTTAGCACAGCGGCTGATTCCGCAGCCGGACTGAGGGCTTGGTTGCTGGTTCCAGTGCTGCGCTGGCCACTGCTTGCAAGCCACTTTGCTTACTAAACTTCCCCTTTGTATCTGGTAGAGCAGCAAGGTCGCGCCAGGAGGACCACACTCGCAGTGCTTAATTTGCCGCACGTGTTTTTTGGACTCGGGCAGCGATGGAAGACTTTGCGCCGGCAAAGCTAAAGGTACGCGTCCCCGACAAAGCTACGACGTGTGGTTGTGTGTTGTGCACATTGGGGCGGGGCCTGGTGGTGTGGTGTAGTGTGTGGGGTTCAGGACGATACTAAGCGATATAAAAAACAAGGTCTTTCGTGCCGACGACCCGTACGAGAATGGCCACGAACTAGTTCTTCCTTTTGGCACCGAGTTTGACGAGTTCAAGGAGAAGGCATTCCAGCTGGTCTACCCTGGCAATGGCGAGGCACCGCTGTATGTGATCTTCCCGTTTTTGAGAGGCCTAAGACGTGTGGTGGATTAAATAATCCAGGTACGCACGCGTGATGCAAGACGACGGGACGCAACTCGACGGCATGGAGGTCGTCCTGGTGGCGCGTCAGGGAAAGGTCATCATAGACCCCGGCGACGGTTTCATAGACAAGGTAACGTTTCGATTGAGAAACGAAAGAAGCCCGCGCTCACTCCTCGCTTTGATGGGAACAGCTCAAGAAGAAGGGCAAGAAGGACCACAAGGTCACCTCCAAGCCCTCCAAGGCATCGATGGAAGAGTCTGCTGCCTCCACACCTCGCGCATCAGTGGACTTGTCTTCCTCGTCTGGCGACAAGGCCGAGGTATTTTTTTTTCTTTTTTGTTTGTTTGTTGTTTAAACAGGAATGCGTCAGAAACGGAAATCTATTTTTAACACGTTTGCGCGCTCTGGGACGATACAGCGACAGGAGACGGAGACTCTCGATAAAAAGCTTGCTGATCGAAGTAACTTTGAGAGTAGTTTCTTTCTTTTCTTTTGCTCATCTTGACCAACCCGTAGACAAAGTTGGCGACACGCAGTTCCCAACAAAGATCTGGTACAAAGGCTATCTCAACAAAAAGAACGAAATCGCCAACGACCAGAAGGCCGCCACTATGCGTACATGGGTCGCCTACTGGGTCGTTCTGCGCGGACGCTTTCTCCTCTTCTACAAGGATCGCAAACAGGCATGCCAGGGAAATGTCATGGCCAGCTCCCTAACTCGTTTTCCTTTCTTCCTAATCCTCTAGTACACATCTCAAAAGAAACCGATCGGCGGCATCGACATTCTCAACTGCGCCACAGTACTAGTTCATGACCACCGAAGCCGACACCATGTCTTCCGCATCAAGGTTTGTTCCTTTTCTTGCAGTGGTTTTGTTTGCGCTCACCCACTCACCCCCCCAAAAAATAAACAGGTGTCGCGTGGTGCAACTTTCTTGCTCGAATCAGACTCTGAAGAAGAGTTGAACGAGTGGGTCGAGTCAGTCGAGCGAGCTGCCAGCGGTGGTCACGGAGAAGTATCAACCACTTCCACTAGTTCCATACCTCCGTCGCGCGCACAGTCTGTTTTCAAGTATGTGTTTAGAATGGGGTGGGTGGATATTCATTCCTCCTCGTATTTTCTAGTGGCTCTGCTGGGATCGATACCTTCATTAGCGACATGAACTATAACAGTGTGCCAACAAGGACCAACGGGCGGCAACTGTACGAGCTCGACGAAGCTGAACCCCCGTCTCCACGCTCACCAGACACTGGCGTTTTCCATAACGACCTCTACGAAGCGGACGAAATGATCGGAGACGAGGAAACCACTGAAGAGTTCGAAAAAACGTAATGTCTTGGGGGAAACTCATTTATCTCTATCTCTTTTTTTCTTTCTTCCACGACCATTTCCTTTTTATTTATTTATTTTTTATTCCCCCAAATTCATAAATACATTGTCCTGACGTGTTCATTCCCCCCCCAAAAAAAAACACCCTGTCCGCTTGGCTTTACATGCTTCATCATGATACGTCCATTCTATTTTCTGCCCTATGCACACACAACACATATATATAACGCTTGCAGGACCGGACAAAAGCTCAAGACGTCGTCAGGTCCAACGCTCAAGCTTCCTCCCGGCGGCGAGAGCTCGTCCAAGGGTTCGCTCGAGGCATCCCCAGTTTCTGATGCGGCACTCAACGAGGACGACTTCACTGCTGGAAAACGCAGCATGGGCACATGGGGACGCAAGAATGCGGCAGCAAAGAAGATTGCCGATGAGACCAAGGAAAAGGCCGAGCAAGCTATCAAGGCCCTTGAGGATGCCAAGAAGGCCGCCAAGGACGCCGAGCGATTGCAAAAGGAAGCCGAGAAAGCCGCAAAGGAGGCCGAAAAAGAGCGCGAAAAGTCACAAAAGCTCGCTGACAAGGAGGCCAAGGAGGCAGCCAAGAAGGCCGAGCAGGAGGCCAAGGAAGCCGCAAAAGAGGCCAAGCAGCAAGAAAAGACGTTGAGACGCAACAGTACCGTCAAGAAGGACAACGGTTCTGCCAAGGACACCCAAACATCAGCGCCTCTAGCACAGCCAGTGGCACAGGTAAAAATTATTATTAAAAAAAATGTTTTTTTTTTCTTTGGAAATGAACTCGCGATTCTAGTCCACTCCTTCTGGTCCCCCGCCACCGCCTGCTCCGAATGGTCCTCCAGCCCCCCCTCCTCCGCCATCTGGAGGCGCTCCGCCACCGCCACCACCGCCGCCAACAGCAGCTGGAGGGCCGCCGCCGCCGCCGCCACCACCGCCGCCACCGCCTCCATCTGGCCCGGTCAGTGCTCCTCTGCCTCCTCCTCCGCCGCCGCCGTCGGCCCTGGCCCCGCCGCCAGCTCCACCTGCAGCATCGGGAGCGCCGCCGCCACCACCGCCACCGCCACCTCCACCTCCGTCGTCTGCTGGTGGTGCCCCACCTCCACCACCGCCGCCTCCAGCAGCAGCAGGACCACCGCCACCGCCAGCAGCTGGAGGACCGCCGCCGCCGCCGCCGCCGCCACCGCCTCCTCCACCGGCTGCAGGTGGTCCGCCACCGCCTCCTCCACCGGCTGCAGGTGGTGCCCCCCCGCCTCCACCTCCTCCACCGGCTGCAGGTGGTCCGCCACCACCTCCTCCACCGGCTGCAGGTGGTGCACCTCCGCCGCCGCCAGTGGCCGCCGGTGGTCCTCCGCCACCTCCGCCGCCGCCACCACCGGGTGGTGGTGATGACGAAGGCGGCAGCGGTGGTGGCCTTCAAGCCGCCCTCAAGGCGATGAAACTCAAGAAGGCCGAGGCGCCAGCTCCTTCGGCAGGTGGTCCTCCTGCCCCGCCACCGGTATAGTGTTTGCTTTTTTTTTTTTTTTGGGTGATCTGATTTTTCTTTATTCCTATTGTTACGTTAGTCTGGGTCTAGTTCTAGTGGAGGCGGCAGTGGAGGTGGTCGCGGCGATCTCCTCTCGCAAATCCAGGGCGGAGTCAAGCTCAAGAAGGCGCCAGCCAAGATTGACGTTACGCCCGCTGGAAACTCTGGAGCTGAGGCGGCAAGCGCCCAACCTGTGTCCCCTGGAAGTAGCAAACCGCCGGCTGCCGCTGGTGGCGGTGGCGGTGGCTTCATGGCCGAGCTATCAAAGGGAGTCCAACTGCGCAAGGTGAAAATAAAACAAAAGATTTTTTTTTTTTTTTTTTTGGATATATATTAAAAAAACAATGACAGGTCAATCGCGATCCGGCACCACCTGCACCAAATCCCGTTGTCTCGAATCCGGCGCCCGTGGCCCCAGCACAAACAATGTTGAGGAAAACGTGGGGCAACCCATCGTCGTCGTCTGCACCTGCGCCTGTCCCCGTGAATGCATCTGCTCCTGCGCCAGCACCTGCGCCTGCTCCTGCACCAGCACCTGCGCCTGCGCCCGTATACGCCGCGCCTGCACATGCGCCCGCGTTACAGGCCGCATATCCGCCCCAAGGCTATCCTCAGCAAGCCTACGCAGCACCGCCACCCCAGCAGGGCTACCCGCCTCAGGGCTATCCTCAGCAGGGCTATCCGCCGGCGCCTCCACAGGGCTACTACCAGCAACCGTTTGCAGCACCACCACCGCAGCAGCCCTACGGCTATCCTCCACCGGGAAATCCTTATGGCCAGTACCCACCGCAAGGATATCCTGGCTACCCGCCGCCACCACCGCAAGGTTACCCTGGCTATCCCCCACCGCAGCAAGGCTACCCGCCTCCGCCGCCGCAGGGCTATCCGCCGCAGGGCTACCCACCACCGCAGCAGGCGTACCCGCCGCCCCATGATCCCTATGCGGCTGCTCCTGCTCCTGCCCCTGCAGCTGCCCCCGCGCCTGCTCCTACTGGCACGGCTGCTGCCGCTGCTGCCTTTGGTGGCCAAGGTACCGTTGTATCGTCACGATCTGTCCCTAACTTGCGTTGACTCGTTGCAGGTCTCAAAAAGTTTGCACCTGTTCAGACCGGCGGTTTCCGCCGATAGGCGTTCCAACCACTACCACCATTTCCCTCTCTCTCTCTCTCTTTCTCTCAGTCTCTCTCTCTCTGTCTCTCAGTCTCTCTCTCTCTGTCTTTCTATTTTAATAAATCAATCATCTTTTTGAGTTACTGTCTGTGTTTGAACGCGTGGACTGCGAAACGTCATTGTTTCACAACAAGACTTGAAAGAGCGTCACTTTTCAGGTCGAGCAGCATGGTGCTCGGAGGCAAGAGCGTGCGCGCGGCGATCAAGTTCTCCGTGCGCCAGATAGCCAACACGCGCCGCAAGCCGCGGCCACACGACTGGCGACGGGCGCTGCTCGAGTTCATGCTCAAGGTGCGTCAGCAGCGGGTCCCGCTCATGGTGTCGGCCGGCTTTGTCCTTTTTGGGTTCCTGTACTATGCGTCGGTAGAGCCGGACACGTCGTTCCGCCACCTGCTCATGGTGAGCCTGTCGGTGCGCAACCCGTATACGACCTCGGACGTGAGCGGCCTGTACCAACTGTCCTTGCCCATCTTCCTCGAGGTCATCTTCTTTGGCTTTGTTCTCACGGCACTGGTCGACCGTTACGACCCCATTGCGATGGGGCGCATCCTCGCCAGCCAGCTGTACGATCACACTGTCGTGATTGGGTACACGGTAAGCGCAGAAGGTGCGGGGTAGTTGCTGACAGCCGGTTGCAGCACTTGGGCGAACGCATCGTCAATCACCTCATCCAACAAAACCTGCACTACTGCGTCATCGAGAGCGATCACAACAGCGTCGCCGAGCTCCTGGTCGTGAACGAGCCCGTGGTCGTGGTACATGTTCAGGTCTGGCGTGCCTCTCTAAACAAAGTGACTTCGTAGGGCGACCCAACCGACCTCATCACACTCGACTTTGCAAACATCAAGACGTGCCGCGAAGTCTTCCTCCTGGTCGACAACCTCCAGCAGGCCTTTGTGATCTCGTTCCACGTGCGCAGCATTTCGCCGACGTGCAAACTCTACATTGAAATATCAAACCACGAGGAGTTTCGCGAGTACTTTACCGGCGACCCGTTCAAGGCTTACACATGTACGACAACTGTCTCTGGTCGATCGATCGAAATAGTAATGCACGTGCTTTGTACAGTCTCGGTCAGCCGCTTTGCTGTCGATAGCCTCCGCGAATGGACGTCCAATCTCTCGCCAATCACAAGCAATCCAAACACCCCAACGGTCACTCCCAAGGCGGGCCCGCAGGTCAACCCACCAGACACGAGCGCTATGCCACCACTCTCGCTCAACAAGCCTGCCGCGTCGGCTGCTGTTCCTCACCCTAGTAGAGGCGACGTCGATGCGTCTGCAGCAACAGCACCGGGCGATACAATTGAGCTGCCCCTTCGACAGCAAAGTCCTCTTAATAACACTAGTGTTCATCCGGCCGTCTCACCAATGCCGAAACGAACACCCAGCCGCACGGATCCGCCGATCACGACGTCGCTCATAATCGGGAGCGACGTTTGTGCACGCGAGTTTGTAAAGTTTCTTGTCCGCGAGAGGCCATTCTGGAACACCATCGTCGTGGATGAGGGCCTGTCAGAGTACTTTTTGGCCGACGCCGTCGACTCTGAGGTGCAAGAGTTGTTGCCACAAATGCAGTCTTCGGTATATACAATATCACAGTTAATTTTGATCAAAAAAAATAAAACAAAAATAGACCGACTCATCGTCGAGTCTACTGGATGCCCTGCCAAAGGACATCGCACCATACGTCCTTATGGGTCGGCGTCGTTCGTACACACGGGTATTTCCGTCCCCTGTGCAGCCAAGTCGCGCAACACGCAGCCAATCAACGTCGGCATCCGCCGATCGCGATGCCGACAATAAAAAGAACCGGATGGATGTCATGCCAAACCTCACCCTCATAAACTGCTTTACCAAACGTCTGCGCTACATGGCCGAGCATATCGACTTTTCGCTCATCAACTACCTGTACGCTGCTTCAAATGTTTCAAATGTGCTTTTGGTATTTGCATCTTGATCATGTTTTTTTTTTTTTTTTTTTTTTTTTTGCAGCTTCATTACCTGGCCAGAGGAAAACCGAGTATCCGATGCTATCTATCTAGCGATGGCAATGCAGCGACAGCACCCGCACATCAAGCTCTTCGTGCGCACGTTTGACGACCAACTGCGCGAGGTCCTCGAGTCTTTTGGGGCCAAGGTATTCTCGACGTCGTCGTACGCATTCAACATGCTCCAGCGCGAAGTGTCCAAGGATTCAAATTTGAGTCATGCAACATCTGTACAATAGGAAAAACAAGAAAATTTATTACGATGCCGACGTAGCAGCGCAGGACGATTTGTGGATTCGCCAATGCTCCTTCTGGCAGGATGCGTCGCAGTACTTTACCAGGCGGCATCGAGCACAGTTCTTGAGAGACGAGGTGTGCTTCCCGCATGCGGCACACACGCCCGACTCGATGGCCTTAAGCCGTAACCGCAGCAGGCCGAGCAGGCGAAGTGTAAAACGTGGGTCAGCCGTCTCGTCGCATTCGCACTTGTCCCGAGGCTGTTCGCAAAATTGGCAGCACGAGCACGCCGGTCTCCCGAAGCGCATAGCCAATCGACAGCTCGCACACTCGACTGGCATCTCCACCAGAGGCTGCAATGACCTTCCTCCGCCCGAGGGCGTCCACCTGCCCTGCTCATCCCGAGCGAGGAGATCCACCAGGGTTTTGAGCTTTGCTCCGCCAGCGGCAACCTGGTTCATCGGCAGGATGATCAGGCACGAATCGATTGCGCGCAGTGCAAACGGCACCAGCTCGACGGTCCTGGTGGTTTGTTTTAGTCTCTGCGCAAAAGAAAAGTCACAAACATGTCAATGTCGCTCGGACTCGGTGGTGCCTGGACGACCCTTTGTGTCGTCGCCGCGATCGCCTCCACGAGAGCAGATAGGTTTGCGTCCAAGTGGTGGCGGGCAAACTGCTCCCAAAACGGGAGCTGCTGCTTGGCCTGGGCGGGTGTCTCTGTCGTGGTGTAGGGTGTAAGCAAGTCGTTGACGACCATGAGGGCCTCGAGTAAGGCGAGGTGGTTGGCAGGCTTGGTGGCCTCCAAAACGCCCGTCAGTGCCGAGAGGAGTTTTGGCGCATCGGTTAGCTGAGCGCGCTGATCCTGCTGCTGGAAGACCTCGTGCAGGCGCATGAGCAGCTCGGCCAGGTAGACACCGTCTGCGAGAGCGCCCTCGCTTCGAAGGATTACGTCGAGGACCTCTTGCGGCTGGAGTGTAGCAGGCACGGGCAGCTCCTGGTGGTCCTCGGTTGCAGAGGACGCCGAAGAGGGGACGCGGCATCGCGCCCGAAGTGCGCCCGCTGCTGCACGGACAGGGTCGACGAGGTCGCGGATGGCGCTGGCGGGGTGCTGCAGGACGGGCAGGTTTCCATCGGCGATGATGCCGAGCAGCTGGACCATCGTGGCCGGCAGGCACTGGACCAACTTGTCGTCGCACTGGTCCGCGAAGAACGTGAGCAATTGCATGAGCCCGTGCAGCTGGCCGCTCATGGCAAAGAACTGGATGAGGTAGGCATGCTCCATCACCTGCCCGACCGTCACCGCACGCGGAGCCGCGGGCCAGTCGCTCGGGATCGGCCCCACGCTGCCGTCGCCCACGTCCATTCGCCGCGACAGCCGCAGAAACGCGTCCTGGGCCAGCTCGCCCTCGTCGACGTCATCGAGGTTTTCACGCTCGTCCACGCTGTAAGTTTTCATTGGTGGAGCTGGAAAGCAGCTGCCTTTTTTTTCAGCTGAACACAAAAACCGCTGAGAACTTTGCTTTGTTCCAGTGCACCGCACACGACTCTCCCCACCACCACCACCACACGCACACACACACACCGAAGAGACAACAGGAGCCATGGCCTCGGAGAACGTCGAATTGGACGAGGTTCGTTCCGAATCCTTTGCGAACGTATGTTGCAGCTCGGGGCACGCGGCTCTGTTCTCTAAATAAAAAAAAACTCGTGTTTGCCCTCCCTCCTCTCAAATTTAGGTGGCGAGCGCGGACGCTCTTACGCCAGAGGTATGTGTGGCCGTTTGCTGTAGCGTTGCTTACTTTCATGGGTGCAGAACGCCGACAGCAATGACGTGAAGCTGGGCGTGAGCAATGACGTGAAGCTGGGCGTGAGCAATGACGTCCTGGATGACGACGAGGACGACCAGACGGACATTGGCATGATGGGCGACTCGCTGCAGCAGCTCCTGCTCAAGTTTGACCATGTAACTACCTCACCAGGACCCGAGGGGACGGACTCACCCCTTTCCTCAGGTTTCACACATCGTGCATCTCCCTGGGAGCGGACCCTTCTGGCAACGCGGCGAGGCCAAGACCAAGATTATCCTGGACGACATGACCGGCTATGCCAAGGTATTTTAGATGAGCGTGCGCCTGCTCTCTAACATCACCCAATTAAAAAAAATAAAAAGCCCAACGAGCTACTCGCGATCATGGGCCCGTCTGGTGGAGGCAAGACCTCGCTTCTCAACGTCCTTGCGGGGCGCACCAAGGTTGTCACCGGCACGGTCACACTCAACCACAAGCCTCTGCCTCGCTCGTTCAACCGCATCGCTGCCTAGTACGGCTGCTATCGCCAGGTTTTCTTGTTTTGCTCACTGTTCCTCTCTGCAGTGTGATGCAAGATGACTTGCTCCCGTCGACCCTCACCCCGCGCGAGCTGTTCACGTTTGCCGCCCGTCTCCGTCTGGCTCAGTACGCAACGGCGTTGTTACTATAGTCGCTAACAAAACGATCCCTAAAAAAAAAAAGCCTCACTGAGGAAGAGCGCCAGCAGCGCGTCGAGTTCCTTATCCGCACGCTGGGACTTCGCAAGGCCGCCGACACGGTCGTCGGAGATCACCTCCTGCGCGGCCTCTCTGGTGGTGAGCGCAAGCGCACGTCGATCGGCTACGAGCTCATCACCAATCCCAGCATGATCTTCCTGGACGAGCCCACGTCTGGCCTCGACGCGTACGTTGTTGTGCTAAATAAATAATTAATAATAAAAAAAAAGAGGCGTCTAAGCGACTTTCTGTTTGTAGCTTCACATCGTATTCTCTCCTGCTTACGCTTCGCAAGCTTGCGCGCCAAGGACGCACCGTCGTCACGACGATCCATCAGCCGAGCTCGGAGATCTTCAACAAGTTTGACAAGCTCATCCTGCTCGCTCGTGGTCGCATGGTCTACCAGGGGCCGGCTATCGACTCGATGACCTACTTTTCGGCCATCGGGCACGCCATGGACACATTCACCAACCCTGCCGATTACTACATGAGTACTGATCAACGTCTTTTATACACGTCTTTTAATTTTTTTTTTTTTTGTTGTTGTTGTTGTTGTCGTTGTGCAGAGATCCTCCATTCCGAGTCTGAAGATGACATTGCACGAGTGGTCTCGATCGCTGACGACTACCGCAAACGTGAGCCTGCCCTGATCGAGGCAATGCATGCCGAGACAGACAACATCGAGAAAACAATCGTTGAGAAGCCCTCCAAGCGCCCCGGTTTCCGTGTCGAGCTTGGTCTCCTTTCGCAGCGTACCTTCCGCATGCTTTCTCGCAACCCCGTCGCGTTGCGCGCTCGTACCGGTCAGGCGGTCGTCATGGCTCTGATGGCTGGTAACGTTGACCATTCGCCCTTTTATTTATTTATATTTTTCGTCTTTAAACAGGTCTTGTCTTTGCAAAGCTCGGAACAGATCAGACGTCGATGCAGGGACGCAACGGCTCGTTGTTCTTTTGCATGCTCGGTAATGCCATGGGTGCCCTCATGTCGGGCATCCTGACCATGCCGCTCGAACGTAACCTCCTCGTCCGTGAACAAAACAGCGGCATGTATCGTATCTCGAGGTACTGTCGTGTTTTGTTTGTTTGTTTGTTTTTTCTCCTAAAACTGCACAATACATGGTAGTTACTACCTTGGCAAAATGGTTGTCGGGTCGGCCGCTAACGTCGTCGTGGCGACTGTCTACATACTTATTGTTTATTGGTTTGTCGGCTTTGTCAGCACGGCCTCGCAATTCTTTGTCTTCTGGGCCATGGTGAACAGCATTGTCTTTTCTGCTGATTCGCTCGGTATCATGCTCGGTAGCTCGTTCCCCAACCCCGTCATGGCAGTGTCTCTCGGCCCAGGTACTCTCATCTTTAATTGCAAACGGAAGTATTCAAGCGATTTCTTTTTTTTTTTTTTTTTTTTTTGTTGTTGTTAGTGTTTCTCCTTCCCATGGTCTTGTTTGGCGGACTCTATGTAAACTTGTCGACCGTCGGCCCGTGGTTCTACTGGTGAGTTGGACTCTACTCTGTTATATTTTTATCTAAAGCACAAAAAATAAAATAAAATATCTAGGATCCAATTCATCTCCATCTTCAAGTGGTGCTACGAAGTCTTGCTGCGCAACGAGTACACCGGCCTTCAACTTTACTGCACAGCGGATCAGCTTGTCGGCATCCCCCCCAACCAGGTCTGCCCCGTCACCACCGGTGAGCAGGAACTCGCCAAGCTCGGTCTCACGTACGACACGATGTGGCAGCCTGCCTTGATCCTCCTTGCGTTTGGGCTCTTTTACCGTCTCACCGGTCTCGTCATGCTCCAGTACCAGACGAACCGTGTGCTTAGCAGGGCCACTTAAACTTTGTCTTCTATTCTTGTGCAATGTTGGTGAAAAATTATCAGTTTCGACCTGGGGAAAAACCATGACGACGCCGACGATCACGCCGTCTGCCATCCAACAGCAGCTGCACAAGGCGCAAGCCTTGGATTCAGACAACATGACGCAGGTGTGTCACGCCCGTTTTCGCGTCGTTCGCACGCTCCTGACGTTGTGTGGTCTCTCTACGTAGGCTGCGTTTGCCGAGTATGCCAAATGCGTGAGCATGATCGGGACTGCACTCGGAAGCGGTGGTACGTAACCCTCGCTTTCCGTCACTCTAACACGAGCGTGTGCGTGCGTACGCGCGCAGCCATCAAGTCACAGACAGTGGGCAAGCTGATCTACCTGTGCGAGCTGAGCCTGGACCGGCTTGCCGATCTGAGTGGACAACCGCCGTCACAGAACAGACTGCGACAGCTACAGCAGCAGCAGCAGCAGCAAGACATGTCGCAGTCGAGCCTGGAGGCCGAGTTTGAAAGGTTCATGGCCGAGGGCTCGACGTCGTCATCGTCGACAGTGACGGTCGGTAACAGCAACAAGGTGCAGACACAGGCGCAGACACAGGCGCAGACACAGGTGCAAGCACTGCCGCTGATCCGGCCGTCGCCATCCGCGCCCCCCATGCCCTCCAGCAGCACTGCCGTGGCCGCGGGCGTCCTGCAGCAGTACAGCATCTACCCCGCGCCTGTGTACGAGATACCTGCCGGTGAGGCCAAGCTGGTGGAAATCCCGCCATCGCCTCTGCTGGCGTTCCGGGGCAAGACGATCGCGTGGCTGCAGGCGGCGCAGCAGCGCATGGACAACTACAACAACAAACAGCAGGGCGCGACGGCCGATCTGGCCATGATCCGCAAGCTGCGAGAAGACCTGGGCATCATGAAGGCCCGCCTGGACAACGTCGACAAGGAGATTGCGCGCGCGGTCAACCTGACAATGGTCGACATGAAACCCGAAGACGTGACGGCGCAGCTCAGCTTGATCACGTTTGGACTCTACACGAGCGTGTCCTACAAGGACCTCCAGTTTCTCCTCGACGGCAACGTCATGGCAGCACCCCGGCTGCTCAACTTGATGCTGTTTATGCGCTACATCCGAAACTGGTAGAAAGCGCTTTTTTTCTACTTTGGTGGACGATTGATTTCATTCAACAAAACAACAACAATACGTAACAGGGTCGTCGCTGAATGCGTCCTGGGCACAGACGTCACCCAACGGGCCCAGTGTATTAGCCAGTTTGTCTTGCTGGCTCGTCTCTGTCTGGACATGGGCAACTTTGAGGCCGGCGTAGCGATCGTCACGGGTCTAAAGTACAATCAACCAACCGATTTGAACCCAACCCATCATTTCCGCTTTAGGGCGCCTGCAATTATCCGTCTGCAAAAGACATGGTCCGCCGTCCCTCGCAAGTTGCAGCAGACACTGGAGCAGATGGTCCAGCTCACGTCGGTAGCCGGTCGCTATGACATGTTGCGCAAGGCCATGGCACAGGGCATGAATGCATCTTCTGCTGTGCAACCCTATGCCGGACTGCTCGTGGACGACGTGATGTTTGCCAAGGCCAACTACGACATGGGCACTGGAACGTTGAGTGAGCCTGGACTGAGGTAACGGTTGAATCAAAATTAAAGAAAAAGAAGAAAAGTAGTTAATGCACATGTACTTTTTTATTTTATTATTTAGAATTACATCTGCCGTGCAGGAAACCCTCACAAGGACCATACTGTCGCCGTACAAGTTTCCCGAAGACCTGCACATCCAACATTACATACTCACACGCGTTCAGTACACCGAAGTCGACTCATTCGAGGTACCGTAACAGCGACTCTCACCAAAGTGGATCTTTTTTAATTAAAAAAAATGCAACATGAACTATAGTTGTCACTCCTACGTGAAGTGCCACCTCCAACAGAGGTGGTGAGTTCGGAACGAAGCTGCAATACCGTCTACGACTACTATCTGCAGCTGCACGAAGACCAGATCCAGCCAGGTACGATATGAGCTGTTCACAATCAATATTAACAAAAAAGAGAAAATCAACAGCTCCTCCTTCGTATAACGACACCATGATTACATCCCAGCTCCCTGGCAACGCGGATAGCACGCATAACGGTGATCTTAGTGCCGGCAGTGAAAAGCAAGCGTCGTCATTTATGTTTGAGGTAAAATAATAATTAAGAAAAAAGTTGTTCAACAGACTCTTTTTTTTTCTTTTTTTTCTTCTTAGACGACTCTGAGTGGTCCATCAACATCAACGACGCACCCACCCCAGTCCACTAACGATGACCTCGAGGAACGATTGAGACGACTGATGGAAGGCGGTGGGGGCAGCTCATCGGGCGTGCCCATGTCACCCCCAATTATTACATCGCCTTCCACAGGGTCCGAGCTAAACACAGAGTTGCTCTTGTCCCAGTTGCCTGAGGTCCCCACATCTTCATCATCGTGGTTTGGCGGAGGCAGTTCAGCAGGGCCGGCTTTCACAGTGTCGTTGGGCCCTGTACCGAACCCCGTAACAAACACGACGACCTCATCTGCCGAAGACGACATGGATGCCCTCTTTGCACGTCTCAATCGTCTCCAGGGGAAATAATCTAGCACTTAAAGTTGTTTTTCTTTTTGATCAAAATGCTTGCTTGTTTTACTTGGAGGGAGAGAGAGAGAGAAAAAACTTTTTCACGTCCAGGATACATTTTGGGAAAAAGTTTTTTTGAAAAAATCATTTAGAATGACTCGGCCTCGGCAGTGCCGGCACCAGCATCCTGGCCGACCTCTTCGTAGTCCTTCTCGAGGGCAGCGAGATCCTCACGGGCCTCGGAGAACTCACCTTCCTCCATACCCTCACCGACGTACCAGTGGACAAAGGCACGCTTGGCGTACATGAGGTCAAACTTGTGGTCAAGACGCGACCAGGCCTCGGCGATGGCAGTGGTGTTGGAAAGCATGCAGACCGAACGCTGGACCTTGGCAAGGTCACCGCCGGGGACGGCGGTCGGGGGCTGGTAGTTGATGCCGACCTTGAAGCCAGTGGGGCACCAGTCGACAAACTGGACAGTGCGGCGGGTCTTGATCTGGGTGATCGAGGCGTTGACGTCCTTGGGGACGACGTCACCGCGGTAGAGGAGGCAGCAGGCCATGTACTTGCCGTGGCGGGGGTCGCACTTGACCATCTGGTTGTTGGGCTCGAAGCAGGCCGAGGTGATCTCGGCGGTGGTCAGCTTCTCGTGCGAGGCCTTCTGCGCGGTGATGATGGGCGAATAGGTGACCAGGGGGAAGTGGATGCGGGGGTACGGCACCAGGTTGGTCTATTGCACGAAAATGGATACATAAATATTTCTTTTCTTAAAAGGAAACTCACCTGGAACTCGTTGAGATCAACGTTCAGGGCACCGTCAAAGCGGAGCGAGGCAGTGATCGAGGAGACGCACTGGCTGATGAGGCGGTTGAGGTTGATGAACGAGGGACGCTCAATGTCGAGGTTGCGACGGCAGATGTCGTAGATGGCCTCGTTGTCGACGAGGAAAGTGACATCCGAGTGCTCGAGCGTGGTGTGGGTGGTCAGGATCGAGTTGTAGGGCTCAACAACCGACGACGACACCTGGGGCGACGGGTAGACGGCAAACTCAAGCTTGCACTTCTTGCCATAGTCGGCCGACAGACGCTCCATCACGAGGGCACCAAAGCCCGAGCCGGTTCCACCACCGAACGAGTGGAAGACCATGAAGCCCTGGAGACCCTGGCACTGGTCCGCAAGCTTGCGGATGCGATCCATGACCTGCAAAAAGAGAGAAATGTCAGTGAACTGAACAGATATATTGTGCTTGGCTTTTTTCTTCACCTGGTCAATAAGCTCCTTGCCGACGGTGTAGTGGCCACGGGCATAGTTGTTGGCAGCATCCTCCTTGCCGCTGATGAGCTGCTCGGGGTGGAAGAGCTTCTTGTAGGGGCCGTTGCGGATCTGAGGGGCGTTTTTTATTTTAAAAAAAAAATAAAATAAAATAAAAAGGAGCTGTAAGGAAAAGGAAAGGAAAATGGTACCTCGCCAACGACCGAAGGCTCGAGGTCAATCATGACGGCACGGGGGACGTACTTGCCAGCGCCAGTCTCGTTGAAGAAGGTGCTGAACTGCTCGCCACCGGTGACCTCAGTGGCGATAGTGCCGTCGGGCTGGATGCCGTGCTCGAGGCAGTAGAGCTCCCAGCAGGCGTTACCAATCTGCCGACCACATTTTCCGTTTTAGCACAGCAAAATTATTTTTTTTTGTCGAGAACGGTGCAGCAGTACCTGGACACCGGCCTGGCCTGTTTGTTTGGTACAACGGAAGGAAGGACGAGGAGACAATTAATTTTAGACGTTAATTCTTTGGGGCCGTTATACCGAGGTGGACGGAAATGATCTCACGCATGTTTGTTTTTGAAGGTTCGCTAGAAAAGGGTCTTTCGCTTCCGTGATGCGGACGACGAAACGACTGTTTATCTGCACGTTGAAAAGAAAAAAGAAGGGTTAGAGAGAGAGAGGGAGAGGGAAAAAAGAGGACAAAAAAGTTTTTTTTAAAAAAAAGAGGTCAGCACAAAACGAAACACGGATCCCTCGGTTAACCTCCACCCTCCCCACCTCTCGCGTCCCTTGAAAGAGAACAGAGGACAGAGAACAACGGCCGTTGGCTTCCGTCTTTTTTTGGAGGTTTTCAGACACGCGCCAAAAAAAAAAAAACTGAGCCGGGTAACGAAAAAGTTACCCGGCCTTACTTTTTTTGAGTGACTCGTCAGCCATACGCACGAAAAACAAAAAGACCATGGCACTCGACTTCCTCAACATCAACTCGCCGGTCTCTGAGCTGGAGGAGTCTGCGGAGGAGACCGTGGCCGTGATGCACGGGGGTGTCCACACGTTTGAGCTGCCCATGGCCATGAACGTAAGCAAAATGCCCCCGTTCGCTTTCATGCCGAGTGCTGATCATCCGTTAGCCTGTCGACTTTCTCGCGCCATACACAAGCGAGGCCTCCAACTCACCTGTAAAGATTCGCTTTGAGCACGGCACAACAACGCTCGCGTTCAAGTTCAAGCACGGCGTCATTGTCGCCGTGGACTCGCGTGCCACAGGAGGCTCGTACATTGCCTCGCAGGACGTTAAGAAGGTTATCGAGATCAACCCTTACTTGCTCGGCACGATGGCCGGTGGTGCGGCTGATTGCTCGTTCTGGGAGCGTCATCTTGGCCGCCAGTGCCGGTAACTTGGCCCTGTGCAACTTTTTTATTTTAACTAAAACGAGTTGTTTTTTTTCCCTCCACAAAAGACTCTATGAGCTCCGCAACAAGGAGCGCATTTCTGTGGCTGCGGCATCCAAGATGCTCTGCAATATCGTGTACGAGTACAAGGGCATGGTAAGCGACCTTTTTTTTACGTGGCAATGTTGCTAAACTCGGAAACATTCAGGGTCTCTCGATGGGTACGATGATCACAGGATGGGACAAGACTGGCCCTCAGCTCTTCTACGTCGACTCGGACGGACAACGCCTCAAGGGTGACGTGTTTTCGGTCGGATCAGGCTCAACATACGGTAAATCGGAAAAAAATTGTTGATCGGTTGTGCTGACCGCTCCACCATTTTTTTTAATTTCAACTATAGCTTACGGCGTCCTTGACAACGAACGCAAGTGGGACATGACGCCACAAGAGGCCGCCGAGGTGGGTCGGCGTGCGATTTATCAAGCGACACATCGTGACTCGTACTCGGGAGGCATCGTCCACGTGTACCATGTCACCGAGAACGGCTGGGTCAAGATTTCCGCCGACGATGTCTACAACCTGCACTGGAACTACCACGCCCAGAAACGTCAGTAGACTTGTAGCCTTGAAAGGGTTTGGAAAAAAGAAAAGTAGAGGGGTGAGTCATGCGCGTGACGAATCACCTGTGGCCAGCGTAAGGCTGGCCATTTCCATTCCGAAGTTCTCACGTCGTTCCGCACTGACGACAAAAACAGCCCTCGTCAGCCTCAAGCCACTTTCTACTCCTCCCTTCTGCTCTGTGTCAAAGACAAAACCAGCTCGTTCTGCTTTGTTTTTTCGGCACTCTATCACCTATTACTCTTTGCCTCTTTTTTTTTTTCCCTTCGTTCCCCTTCTTGTGCTTTCGTCTTTTTCTTGACTCGAAGGAAAAGGGAAGACTCTGAAGGAACAGCGACGGAAAGAAGAGAGAACAAGCCGTAGAAAAAGAAAAGCGAAAGCCTGGAATAAAAAAAACAGCGGACAAGCTGGTCTTTTTTGTTCCCTTTTCCTTTTCTCTACTGTTCTCGTAATACAACCTTCTATTCTTCCCCTCTTCCCCT